>JAEEGL010464227.1_pt1 | contig 11735 bp, 9 predicted proteins | sample 9134231 | NCBI WGS metagenome assembly JAEEGL01 (sample SAMN16246548, study PRJNA631951) | gut metagenome | biome: gut microbiome; feature: rumen; material: fiber-attached | host: Bos | place: Iran: Karaj | collected 2018-10
GATCCCGCCTGGTCAGTATTCGGACTTCCAAGGATCATCAACAACGAAAAGAATATCTTAAAGCTCATGAAGGCAGTTGACGACGTGCACAACGGAGTTACCTTCTGCTCAGGTTCCTACGGAACAAGCCTTGAGAACGACCTTCCTCACATGATCAGGGCTCTTGAGGGCAGGATCCACTTTGCACATGTAAGAAACCTTAAGTTCATATCACCCACCAACTTTGAGGAAGCTGCTCACCTTTCATCAGACGGAACCTTTGACATGTACGAGATCGTAAAGGCTCTGTACGAGACAGGCTTTGAGGGACCTATCCGTCCTGACCACGGAAGAATGATCTGGGGCGAGGTTGCTATGCCGGGCTACGGCCTCTATGACAGGGCACTTGGCGCGACATATATCAACGGACTTTGGGAAGCAATTGAGAAATCACATCAGAGAGGTGTTTAAATCATGAAACTTAATGCAGCAAGTGTATACAGTGACAATTCCTGGAAGGACAAGGGCTTTTTTGTTCCTTCCTACAACAGAGACGAGATGGTAAAAAAGACCGTGGCTGCCCCCAAGTGGGTTCACTTCGGCGCAGGCAACATCTTCAGGGCATTCCAGGCTAACCTGTCCCAGAGGATGCTGGAGCAGGGCTTTGACGACACGGGACTTACAGTTGTTGAGGGCTTTGACTACGAGATCATTGAAAAGATGTACCGTCCCCACGACAATCTGTCAATCCTTGTAACCTTAAAGGCAGACGGATCAGTTGAGAAGTCCGTTATTTCAAGCATTGCCGAGTCCTGCATTCTTGACTCTGCAAGAGCAGATGAGTTTGGAAGGTTAAAAGAGATCTTTGCGGCTGATTCCCTTCAGCTTGCAACCTTTACTATCACAGAGAAGGGCTACAGCCTTGTAAATGCAGCAGGTGACACGCTTCCCGCTGTTGCAGAGGATTTTACAAACGGTCCTGAGGCTCCAAAGAGCTATATTGGAAAAGTTGCAGCTCTTTTGTATGCAAGATACAAGGCAGGAGAGAAGAAGATCGCCATGGTGAGCACAGACAACTGCTCCCACAATGGAGACAAGCTCTATGCAGCTGTAAGCTCTTTTGCCAAAAAGTGGACAGAAAATGGCAAGGCAGAAGCAGGGTTCCTGTCATACATCGAGGATGAGAGCAAGGTAAGCTTCCCATGGTCAATGATCGACAAGATCACACCAAGACCAGACGACTCAGTTAACGAGATCCTTAAAAAGGACGGAGTTGAGGAGCTTGAGCCAGTTGTAACATCCATGAAGACATGGGTTGCGCCCTTTGTAAATGCTGAGGAGAGCGAGTACCTTGTTATCGAGGACAAGTTCCCTAACGGAAGACCTGCCCTTGAGAAGGTTGGCGTTATCTTCACCGACAAGGAGACTGTCGATAAGGTTGAGCGCATGAAGGTTTGCACCTGCCTTAATCCTCTCCACACAGCTCTTGCAGTATATGGCTGCATCCTTGGCTACACCAAGATCTCCGACGAGATGAAGGATGCGCAGCTCCTTAGCCTTGTCAAGAAGATCGGCTACGATGAAGGACTTAAGGTTGTTACAGATCCCGGAGTTATCAGACCCCAGGAGTTTATCGATACAGTTGTAAATGTGCGTATCCCCAACGTGTTCATGCCGGATACACCACAGCGTATCGCCTGCGATACATCACAGAAGCTTGCTATCAGATTCGGCGAGACCATCAAGGCATATGAGGCCTCTTCCTCCCTGGATGTTCATGACCTCAAGTTTATCCCACTTGTTCATGCCGGATGGCTTCGCTATCTGATGGGCATAGATGACAAGGGAGCAGCCTTCGAGCTAAGCCCTGATCCGCTTCTCGAGAAGGCTCAGGCCTTTGTCAAAGATATTAAGCTTGGAGATACTGACAGAGATGCTGTTAAGGCCAAGGTTCTGCCGCTTCTTAAGGACGCCACAATCTTTGCAGTTGACCTTGAGAGCGTCGGATTATCTGAGCTTATCATTGACTACTTTATGGAACTCATTGCCGGAGAGGGTGCTATCAGAAGGACACTGGAGAAGTACTGCTGAGTACAGGCCGGATTGTAAAAATAATGAATCTACAATAAAATTCATAAGAATAAACAGGGCAGGCAATTGCTGATAATGCACTTGCCTGCTTGTTTTATGATGAGCAATGTAGACGGAAAAGAAATATTATAATGTCAAAAAATAGCGTATAATAATACCCATATAAAAGTTGGAGGTAAGTAAATGTTTATAGCTCAGTGTTTTGTGGAATTCATTTTTTACAGTTTCCTTGGCTGGGTATGGGAGTCGATCTACTGCACCATAAACGAGAAGAAATGGGCCGACAGAGGATTTCTTTTTGGCCCCATCTGCCCGATCTACGGTGCCTGCGTCATAATAACATCAGTTTTGTTTAGCAGTATTCCTGCGCTGATGGATCCCTCTTTTCCTGTATGGGCGATCTTCATACTCTGCGTCATAGGCAGCGCCATCGCAGAATTTGGAACTTCCTGGGTACTGGAAAAGAGATTTCATGCAAGATGGTGGGACTACAGTCATATGCCCCTTAATATCCAGGGAAGAATATGTCTGCCTGTAAGCCTTGCATTCGGAGCTGCGGGAGTTCTGGTGGTAAAGTTCCTGATTCCGTTTGTGGCCGGTATCCACGCAGTGGTGAGTCCAACGGTATACGAGATCGCGTGCCTTATACTTGCGCTTTTGTTTGGCGCTGACTTTGCCCTTACAGAGGCGAGCCTCTCATCAATGCTTGGGGATGTTCAGAGGATGCATGAGGAATTTGTGGAGAAGGGCCAGGCCGGATACGAGAAGATGGCCGCTTCCGCAAATATGATAAGTGAGAAGATAAACGAGGAAAAGGAAAGCCACAAGCTCCGCCGGGAGCAGATGGTTGCGGAATACTCACAAAGGCTCTCCTTTAACCAGAAGAGGATCCTTCAGGGTATTGAAAAGTTCATGCCTGCAAAGGGAAGCATAAAAGACGAGCATGAAAAGAGCAGCTTCATGGAAGCCCTCAAAAACCACTCAAGAAAGCGTTCAGCATAAAGTATGCTTAAATAGTGGGAAGTGGATTCGTTGCGGATTTGCTTCCCTCTTTTTTCTTGAAAATGGTACATATTGATTGTAAAATTAGAGGGATGTTGAAAAATAGTATTTGATTGGAGGAAAAAGGATATGAAAATTTGCGCTAATTGTGGAACTTCAGTTCCAGACGATGCTGCTTTTTGCAATAACTGCGGAAGTGCTATGACAGAGACAACTGCTCCTGCAGAGAATGCTACAGGTGCTGCTACCGGTACACCGGCTGGCACAGATGCCCCTGCAGGTGCTCAGTCAGCAAGCCAGGGACAGCCTGCAAATCAGGGTCAGCCCGCTCCTGTTCCGGCTCCCGGATTCCAGCAGCAGTCCTATGGCCAGGCTCCTTATCAGCAGCCTCAGTACCAGCAGCAATATGTTGCTTTTGATCCAAAGGATCACACAAGCGAGTTCGACCCTAAGGACATCGCTGACAACAAGCTCTTTGCAATCCTTCCATACTTCTTCTCATGCATAGCAGGTATCATCGTGGGAATCTATGTTAAGGATTCAGAGTACGTTAAGTTCCATATCAAGAACTCAATAAGACTTGATCTTTCTGGACTTCTTCTTTTGGTTGTTGCGATCATTCCGTTCATTGGATGGATTGTTGCCATCATTGGTGCCATAGTTCTGGTGGTTATTGATATCATCTGCATTGTCTGGGCATTCCAGGGCAAGGCCAAGGAGATTCCGATTATCAGTTCTATTGGATTTTTGAAGTGATTGATAGGGTGAGTTCGCGCCCGGCCGGCTGGCCGGGCGTTTTTTGTTTTTTGGGGGATATTATCTGGGGTGAATTATACTTCAGAAATATACCTGTTTTCTGGATTTATTATTTTGACTAGATTTCGATATCTGATTTTTATTATAAAGTCAAATTCTTATGACTTTCTTAAGATTTGCGATAGATTTTCTTAAGATTGCATCAATCCTATTTACATGTCATTTTCAATATGCTAACCTCGTTTTCGTTGGGAAACAAAAACAATAAAGTATAGATTACTTCAGCTCTTTTCAGAGCAATCGTCAAGGCCCCCACACTGTCAAATAGGTGGAGTGGACAACAACCACACGGATCGCTTTTGACGATATCTTTCAAACACTGAACATACAGGATTTGTCAACATGCCACCCTCGCGCTTTTGCGCGCTCTGTGTCTTGCCTGAGGTCAAACAATGAATTCTCTGGCGCATTCTCACATGCTTCTGCATGCTGCGCAATCACTTCAACACCTCATTTTTCAAATCCTTTTTTGGGCGCTATCTTCGCATTCAGCGTGTTCTGTGCTCTCAAAGCGTCCATGACGCTTGGCACTGCGCCTTTTTTATCTCCCTTGCGGCCTGCGTGGATAGCAGGCCGGCCTCTGCCAGTAATCCGGGGAACCAGAAAAGTTGAAATTCTGGAATTTCTAGATTCTGGCGGGGTGATACCTGCGGCGTATCACACACCAGTTGTGACCCGCTGGTAGTGATATGCGGCTGAAGCTGCTGCCCAACCTGTGGCTGTGGCCGTTTCCAGCCTCTGGCAAAGCATCTATCAATCCTGTATGTTTAGTGGATTGTCCCCAATCAAGTTATTTAAGTAATCGGGCAAATTAGGACTAAATAGCTAGTTTATATCAAGATAACCTATGAAAACGAGCGCATAACACATGATATTTAATTTTGCATAGGGTCATATAACAGTTACATGATGTTTAATCCTAGTTCTTCATGGCATTAGTTTGCTGTGAAGGCGATACACATGAATTTTGATAGGGCCAAATGTGTTCCCAACATGCTATTGCCTTAGTTGGCATAATTTTTCTTTTTTATTTGTTAAAAAAGATAGGGCTATTTGGGGCTCAGGTGCGAATAAGTCCTACCATGAGAAAGAAGCAAGTAAAAGGAGTGGCGAAACAGGCATGACACTTTGGAAAAGCGCAATTCTATTATTTTGAAACGACAGAGCGAGGAAAAAGATGAACAATTACATCAATGAAATGACTAGAAGAAAACTACAATTGGAGGCAGCTATAGCAAATGCCGAGCAGTTCTTAAGAAAAGCGCCGTCGGGCTCTATAAGAACGACGGTATCTGAAGGTCGCGTATATTTTTATCGTATTACAAAAGAAACTTCTCCAAAAGGAAAATATATATCTAAGTCTCATCAGGACATTATTGGCAAACTAATTCAAAAAGAGTACACCAAAGCATTTCTGAAACTTGCCCAAAAAGAGCTCAGACAGATTGAAAGTTTTGTAAAGAATTACGATTCCATTACACCTGAGAGGGCAGTGGATAGAATTCATAAGAATAAGTCAGATTATATAAAACCGTATATTTATTCTGATGAGGAATATGGAAGACTCTGGGAAAAAGAGCCATATCCTGCCAGTGACTACAAACCGGAAGACAAGGTCTATCCCACTCTTAAGGGAGAAAAAGTAAGATCAAAGTCAGAAGCTCTTCTTGCAGATATGTACTATGAGCTTGGAATTCCCTACAGATATGAGTGCGCATTAAAGTTGCCAAACGGCAAGATCAAATATCCTGATTTTACGCTTCTGGATACAAAACGTAGAAGACTCATATATCACGAGCACATGGGACTTATGGAAGAGGATCGCTATAGAAAAGACAACCTGAGTAAAGTAAATGAGTACAGGAAAAATGGCATTTTTATAGGAAAAAACCTCGTTCTGACCTTTGAAGGGCCGGGATATCCATTCAATATTGCTGATATCAAAAAGAGCACTGAAGAGATTTTCCTTTGAAAAGAAATATTAAAAAAGCTGTTCTTGATGAGAACAAATACAACCAACAAATATCTTGCTACAACCATCCAAAGCAGGGATAATGTATAGCGGAGGATGACAAAAGTATGGGATACAACAAGTCTTTGGACTTTTTAAATATGATACGAAATGGTGCGGAATCTAAGGATGAGCAAAAGGCACAGGTGCCGCATCATATGCAAAGCATTGAAGAAAGAAGCATTAACAAGACAGTTGACACTGCTCTCATCGCCGTCATCGATACCGAAACTAACTGGCATGATCAGGTTATGTCTCTTGGGGTTGCTATTGCGGAAAAGAGCACATTTAAGTGCGTGGATACCCGTTATTACATATTTGACCCTGAAGTCCGGGTTGGAGGAATGTACTCGGGCGTCTTGTACAAGAGTGCAAACATGGCGACTTTAGCAGGAACAGTCGCAATAGCGCCGATTACCACCACCCGCGAAAAGGCACTTCGGGACCTTTTGCAGTACCTGAAATCCAACAACATCAATAACGTCTACGCCTATAATGCTAAGTTTGATCACTCGCATCTCCCGGAACTTAAACACCTTAACTGGTACGATATCATGCGGCTTGCAGCCTATCGCCAGTTTAACAAATCAATCCCTGATACTGCGGCCTGCTGTAAGACTGGGCGCCTTAAATCAAATTACGGCGTAGAACCAATAACCCGCATGCTTACAGGCAATAGCAGATACTATGAGGTCCACAACGCAGTGGCAGACGCAGTTGACGAGCTGAGGATCATGGAACTGCTGGGGCTTCCGCTAGATACATATGACTGCGCCAGAATATGACAAATAGCAATGAACATGAACTGGCGCTGGAAAGACATCTTAAATACTAAAATCAATTATTTACACCACAGCCGCCAGATTGTATATTAATTCAGTAAAACATGATTCACACGGCGCATTAGCATTGTGGTGTAGTGGGAGTTTTACATAATCGGTTTAGGAAGGTTATGCAAGTTAATGTGGAATTTACTCAGGGCAATCTTTAGAACAGGAACGCCCATAAAAAAGATACTTCGACTGATATTCTGGTTCTGGATCGCCGTTGCAGTAGTGGGATTTATTGCGGGAACCAAGAGCATCAGCATCCCGGCTGTTTTGTTCTTTAGTCCGGCAATCATAAATAAGATCAAGGCCAGGATCAATAAGGAAAGGGAAATGGAGACGGTGCCCTATTGGGGCAAGGTTTTCGGGCTTTCACAGACCGTGAGGCTTCTGGCATCGGATGGCCTAAAGCCCTATGTAATGAAGGATGGAACTGTCTGCAAGAAGCTTATGGTAAGTAACAGCGGGAGATGGTTTTATGTTGCCGGTAGATTTTATCCCACGTACCTGGTCAGGAGATTTGATCATTCCTCGGAGAGGCTTTATATGATCAATAACGCAGTCCTCAAGAACCAGTACTGGCTTGATGATGACGATGTGCGTAAGGCCCTGAATGAGCTTCTTTATTCCAAGAAGGCATACCTGTTCAGGGAACGCAAGAATTCGTCCGGCTCTGATTGTGAAAGAGCCTTCAACAATGTCTGGAAGGGCGAGCTAAAAGACATTGCAAAGGCCGACTGGGATGAACTCAGATACAGATGGGAGCAGGAACTTGCAGATATTGAAGCCGGCCACATGGAGAGAAGCGCCTACAATCAGCACATGGATGGCCTAAAGACCACCAGAACTGCGCAAAAAGAGATGTATGGCAGGGTACTTCTCGACCAGGAAATTGAAGTTATCGCGCAGGCGGTTGAAAAGGGCAGGATAGAGAATACAGAAGGCTGGTTTGATATATCTCTTTTCAAAAGCGATCTATATGTCATGAACGGTGTCAAGCTGGCAAAAAGACTGGGGTATCCAAGAAATGAGAATGCGGCAGGTTTTCTTTTCCAGTGTCTTACTGATATTCAGAAGCCGTACTTTGAGGAGGCGGTCCTCACTCTTGAGAGGTTTCCAAAAGAGATTCTGGTTCCCGTTATCGAGAAATATGTCGCCATTGCGCACGAACAGGGCGATGTGGTCTTTGGTGCGGGCCTTTTGTACCTCAGCAAGCGCATAGGGTATGAGATCAGCCTGAAAAGAGATTCTTCCGGCGGGGTAGTACTAAAGGAGTCCGACAACGAGTTTGAAAAAATGGTGCTGGCACAGGGAAAAATGTGACAGACCGGGCAGGAGGCTGTATGGAAGGTTTAATAACTGTATTAGTTTACGGAATAGTGATTTATTCTGTGGTCAGGGCAATCAGGAAGAAAAAAGGTCTCACAACCCCGGGACTTAAAGAGCTTAAGAATAACAAGCCCGTGAAGTATGACACTTTCAACAAAAAGGGCAAATTTCACAGCAAAGAATCAGGCTCCATGCCTCACAGCCACAAGCAGGAAAAGTATGTCTCCATGGCAGATGCCAGCAATCTTCCCAAGGGATATATCCTGTTAAATGGCGAGCCTGTAAGGGTTGCGGACCTGGAAGATAAGTGAGAAAAGGCAAAAATTTAGCTATTTTATACTTATTTAATAATCGAAAAAACGTTATTTTTATCCCTTTTATGTTACAATTTCTATGTATCGGCTTAACAACGAAGTTGTAATGTGAAAGGGATTATTTTATGAATTCAGAACAGTACAAAAGAGCCAATAATAACAGTTTCTATGTAACTATAGTCATCATTTTATGTGGTCTATTACTTGCTGTTTTCTCAATATTTCAGCAGGGAATGACTCCCGGAAGGCTGGCAATCCTGGTGGATGCATTTATCTGCGCAGGAATTTGTGCCTTTGGTAATTTCAAATATCCCTATGAAAAGAAAGGTTCCATCATGATAATGGGTGGCGCGACAATCTTCTATTTTGTCATCCTGATCGCTGAGGAGAGCCTTATCTACTTTGCTTTCGGACTTCCAATCCTTATATGCAGCATTATTTATCTGAATGTAAGGCTTTGTAAATTCGGTATCGGCGCGATCACAGTTTCTTTTATCATAACGGTCATTCAAAGGACGCTTAAAACAGGAAATTTTGACCTGGATCTGATCCCTGCAGCGATAACAATCCTTCTGGCATTTGTAGCCTGCCTTTGCACTGTTACTCTTCTGACCATGTTCAATGAAGAGAACAACGCAAAGATTACCCAAAATGCGGAGAAGACTCTTGAGACCGGAAATGCCATGGCAAACATTGCAAATACTATCACAGATCTTTTCAACAAGTCTCAGGATGATATGGTTGCACTGCAGGATATCATGGATGTTCAGCACTCAGGAATGCAGGATATCGCCAGTAGCATGGAGAGCACCGCTCAGGCTGTAACAAACCAGGCTCAGAAGGTTCAGCAGATCCAGGAAGAGACTGAGGCAACCGAGAAGAACAGAAAAGAGATGACCAAGGCTTCAGAGAGCGCCCAGAAGACAGTTCATGAAGGCGTTCAGGTCATCAGCGAGTTAAAAGACAAATCCGCTAACGTAGAGCAGCAGAGTAAGGTTACTGTTGAGGCAACCCAGGCTGTTATCAATAAGGTTGAAGAAGTGCAGAAGATTGTGGGCTCCATCATGAGTATCGCAAAGCAGACAAACCTCCTTGCGCTTAATGCCAGCATTGAGGCTGCTAGAGCAGGTGACGCCGGCAAGGGCTTTGCAGTAGTTGCTAACGATGTCAGAGAGCTTGCAGCAGAGACCAACACAGCCTCTACAGAGATCACTGGTATCATCAATGAGCTGGTTGAGGACGTCCAGAAGGCAATGGCCAGCATTGATGACACAGTCAACAGCGTGGCAGAGCAGAACGAGATGATCCAGACCGTTGGCGAGAACTTCGACAGCATCAACGAGAACGTAACCGAGATGCTTTCACGCTTTGCTGAGATCGGCGAAGGCATGAAGTCCATCGCTGCTTCCACCACAGAGATCAACGACTCAATCTCCAACCTCTCCGCAACCAGCGAAGAAGTTGCTTCCCTTTCAAACGAGGGCGTCAAGTCCTCCGACGATGCGGTGGAGAAGTTTGGCGAGTTCAAGGAGATCCTTGGAGAGATCTTCATGCAGGCTAATAAGCTTAAGGATATGCAGACGGAGTAAAAAACAATTACCCGTATACGGGTAAAAATAATTGAATTATGATCCTCCTTTTTGTATAATAAGTGCAGAGAGGAGGATTTTTTATGGATATAAAAGAGCTGAAACTCAGGAAAAAAGCTCTTGGTCTCACCACGGCTCAGCTGGCTTATCTTTGCGAACTACCCATTGGAACTGTCAGCAAGATCATGACAGGGGAGACCAGGAATCCTTCATATTTGACCATTGAGAAGATAGACAAGGTCCTGTCCCATGAGGAGATGCTGGCAAGGGTCAGGGCATACGTCGATGCAATCTTGAAATATATAGAGGAGCATCCTGAAGAGAACGTGGATCAGATCCAGTTTGAAAAGAGATATCGCAGGGAGCATGGACTTGATGATGCTCCTCTGCCATATGCAAAGTCAATGCAAAATACAGGTGAAGATTTCCGGAAATTTGATGGAAGCCTTGCCCTTAGCCACAGAGGAAATGTTACTGTGCAGATGCTGGACGAGATTGGCGAAGACAGGCGGATTGAGCTTATTGACGGGCATCTTATCATCAACGAGTATCCCAAGATGAGACACCAGATGGTGGTTCAGAATCTGGGAGAGCTAATTAGGGATTTTATAAGAGCTCATGATGGTAAGTGTAAAATGTTCAGTGTTGGCGTCAATGTTTACCTTGACGAGGATGACTACACCCTTGTGGGACCTGATATAGTGGTCCTTTGCGATGAATCCAGAATGAATGAAATGGGGATCGTTGGGCCTCCTGACTGGGTAATCGAGGTTACATCCCCCAGCACCCGCAGCCGCGATTATGGCAAGAAGATGCATAAGTACATGAACGCCGGCGTCCGGGAGTACTGGATCATCGACCTGGAAAAAGAAAAGGTCACAACCTATATTGAGGGCGAGCCAATGATGGCTTATGTCTATGACTTTAAGGATGAAATCCCGGTGTATATCTATGGTGGAGAGCTGAAGATAACAGTGGAGGAAACGGAAGGGTAGACCTTAAGCGATTTGGGATGAGATGATAAAATTTTTATTAAAAAGCACAGATGACCACAAAATCTGTGCTTTTTTTATGACATTTTACAATATATGGGGTATAATAAATAATGGTAGTTATTTTAAAAAATTATCACTATAACGTCAAAAACTATAAGTGTTTGCTTAAAAAATGCCGATATATCAATTGGGCATGGATGCCTATATGAGTCATTCAGGACGATCAAAACCTATGAGGGGGTTATGATATGGCAAAGACTTCAGCGCTTCGTTATGAGGCACTGCATAATACCACCAGCACTCCGGGTAAAAAAATCATTGAACTGAATTATCAGGAAATATATGATCATAAGCCCAATATCTATAAGTGGGTCAAAAGAGCTTTCGACGTGGTAGTTGCATCGATTGCCCTTATCATGTTGTCTCCGGTATTTCTTTTAACTGCCCTTGCCATAGTTCTTGAGGATGGTGGTCCGGTTTTCTTCACCCAGCAAAGAGCCGGCAAGGATATGCAGAGCTTCAAGATCTACAAATTCAGAAGTATGTACAGAAATGCAGAAGCCATGTTTGAACGTATGCAATCTCAAAACGAGCAGACAGGTCATGCTTTCAAGATAAAGGACGATCCAAGAGTTACTCACGTTGGACGTTTCATCAGAAGATATTCAATCGACGAGCTCCCACAGCTTCTTAACATCATCAAAGGCGACATGAGTATCGTCGGTCCAAGACCAATCCTTTACCATCAGATGGAAGAGTGCAATGCCTACGAGAAGCAGCGC
>JAEEGL011895344.1_pt1 | contig 11735 bp, 11 predicted proteins | sample 9134231 | NCBI WGS metagenome assembly JAEEGL01 (sample SAMN16246548, study PRJNA631951) | gut metagenome | biome: gut microbiome; feature: rumen; material: fiber-attached | host: Bos | place: Iran: Karaj | collected 2018-10
AAATTGGCTACTGGAATTGTTCAAGATAAATTGAATCGGGGCGGGTCAGAACCGGTCGTACCAATGTATCTGCGCCAAAGTTATGCCGAAGAAGCAAAAAATAAAAATGTTCAATAAAATTGCCGAACTTCATAAACTTTGTTTTCCACATAAACCGTGGGGTGCGGACGATTTTGCAGAATTAAAAAAGTCGGGATGTGAAATCGTGGCATCTGATAATGGTTTCATTGTTTGGCGCACCGTTCTTGACGAAGCCGAAATTATAACCATTGGTGTGCACCCCAATGCGCGTGGCACAGGAATTGCAATCGCCCTGCTTGGTATCATGGAAAACGAGATTAAAAAATCCGGTGTAAAGAAAATATTTTTAGAAGCATCGGCGGAAAATATTCCGGCAATCAACCTGTATAAAAAATGCGGTTTCAACCAAAATGGTCGCCGCCCAAAATACTATGACGGTGTAGATGCAATTTTAATGGTCAAAGAAATTTAAAGGATAAAAACATGAATGAAAAACAAATATTGACAATTGTTCAGGATATAATTGGTCATATCTTTGATGTTGAGCCTAACTCTATACAACAAGATACAAATTTGAAACATAATTTTGAATTAGATTCTTTGGATAAAACCGAAATTTTTGTGCAGGTGGCGCATCGCGTGCATTGCAATTTCACCACCAATGAAGAAGATTTATTTTATAAAATATTCAACCAGGATCCAACACCGCAAACCATTGTAAATTTTATGTTACAAAAATTAAAATACGGCAATATTAAAATTCATCCAACAAAAAACAATATTTTATATACCAAATCTGTTCCAGAATTAGTAGAAATAATTGAAAAACAACGAAAAGAAATTGTAAAACTGCGAAATCAAAAAAAACGCTAACCCGCGTTTTTTACTCGCCCACAAATCCCAGCACCCGTGGGTCAAAGATTACATCTCGCATGGAAAGTGGTCGGGCAATATGCATATCGTTGGCAGAACGCGTGCGTGAAAGCGCAACATAGGTTTGACCATGCTCGAACGCGCCACGCGATATATCAACAATTACCGAATCCAGTGTTTTGCCCTGGGATTTATGTATGGTCATCGCATAGCCTAATGCAAGCGGAAACTGCTTATATGCGCCAATTTCATTTTCAACCAATCGGTCATTCTCATCACGCGAATATTCAATTTTCTGCCACTTTTCGGGTTTTACAACGACGATATCGCGTTCACGATTCAGTAATTGAACAATTATTTCACGCGATGTCAGACTTTGCACAATGCCCATTGAGCCGTTATGCCATTTATCACCGTTTTTAACAAACACAACCAACGCACCAACCTTTAGTTCTAAATTCATCGGTGCCGGTACATCACGTTCGGAAAAATTGCCCGACAATTCCCCGAAATACGAAATGACAGGTGCGGCAATTTGTCCCAGTCGTTCGGCATTGACACGTTCTGCGACTGCGCGAAACGGTGTTATCAAAACCGCATTTTTATATCGTTCATTATCAGATATTTTACATGCATTAAAGAACCCCAGGGCGTTCATATTGCCGGTTCGCAGCGCGGTCAATTTTTCCAATAATTCAATATCACTTTGACGATAAACCAAATCAAAATTGAATCGTATAAAATTTATACGCGGGTAAACATGACTGTCAAAGAAATACGATTTGCTATGTCCATATTCAGATTCATAATATTTGGTTGCATCGCGGGTTATAACCGGTGGTAATTGAAACAAATCGCCGATTGCAACAACCTGGATTCCGCCAAACGGCGCATCATTCTTGCGCGCGCAACGCGCCAATATATCCATTGCATCCATCAAATCGGGGGCAATCATTGAAACTTCGTCCAAAATCAAAACATCGGTCGCGGTCAAAATATTACGAACCTTGGCATGTAATTCCAAGAATTCCGGAAATATAAAGTCGCGTGGCAGAATTCTGAACAACGAATGGATTGTTGCCCCACCAATATTAAGCGCCGCGACCGCCGTTGGACACGCGCAAACAACGCGCTTTTTCGTGGCGGATTTAATATAATTTATAAATGTTGACTTGCCGGTTCCCGCCTGACCCAAGATAAGCACATTTGAATTAGTGTGTTCAATCGTGTCAAACGCAGTTTTCTGGACATCACTTAAAATAGGAACAATTTCAGACATACGCGCATTTTGGCATAAAAGGGAATAAAAATAAAGCAGAAATAAAAATTTTAACTTGCAACGGTAAAAGAAATATATAATAATAACCGCCGTGGGTTATTAGCTCAGTTGGTTAGAGCGGAGCGCTCATAACGCTTTGGTCGTGGGTTCGAGTCCTACATAACCCACCAATTGCTCTTTCGAAAGAGTGAATAAAATCTGCGCACAGGAAACTGGCGCAGATTTTTTGTTTGAAATTTACTAGTTATCAGTTTTACCGTTAATTAACCAATTTCCAACAATGCCACTGAGTGTCCCACCGCCAGCTGCAGCCGCACCATCTGATACACGTTTTTGTGAAAGTTCTTTTTCGGCATTTATCTTTTGGGCATCTGTTTCATTTCCTGTTTTTGCACGATATAACGAACCATACGCACCATCTGTCGTGCCTGTGCTTTTATTGTCGTATAAAGCCATTGCCACCTTATCCAGAACGGTTTCGCTTTCAATTCCGGGTTTTAACCCCATTGCAGACTTTGTTTGTTTTACACTCTGCGCCAGCGCAAAATATTCATTACGCAAATTTATAAGCTCGGCATCGTTGCCACCCGGTAATTCTATTTCCGTCATGCCATTTTTGACAGATTTACCATTACCATATTCACACCGCATTGTCGCTATATATGCATTCATATCTTGTTCTGCCACTTTATCGGCTTTCTGTTCTGCTAAGCCCTGTGCCAATTCCATACCACCAACTCCGGTCGCCGCAACCGTCGCCGCCGTCAAAATTCGGTTTGATAATGATTGTTCACGTGCTTTTGCTTCTTCGTATGCTTTCTGTAATTCTTCATAATCGTAATTTATGGCCTCTACCTCTTTATACAGGTCTATAATTGACATTAAATCTAGGTTAGCGTCCTCGGCATAGACACTTTTGACAGATAATAAAAAGCAAAGCAATACAATCTTTATCTTCATTTCGTTATACTTTTTTCTAACATCCCACTAAGATCAAACGTTCGTCCAACAACCTTTCCGCCAGGAATAATGTTGCTTGCCCAATCATGATTCCAACCACCACTTTCTGTCTTATCTTGGTTTTTGCCGTTTTTTATATCGACACGATCCTGATTTTCGTACTTTCTCACCGCAGCAAAATCTTGAATTTCATCAAAAAAGCTAATATAACAGTCACAATTGACATAGGTATGTACATCATCAATATCTTGGCTGCATGTACAATTTCGCCATGCACTGGCTTCGGTATGAGTATTGTTTGCTATATCGTCATACCCATAATGAATGTTGATAATGCCGTCCTCTGCATCATCATCGTGCATGTGTAAATCAAACCTTTCATAGTTTTGCGGTATTTTTTCAACATTCCAACAGCTTGCTGTGACCATTTCGCACGTTTCTGTATAAGGCTCTATGAACCAGGCCCTGTTTGCTTTTATAACTTGTTCCCATTTATTATAATGTTGTTCTAAATCACGCATTGCATCTGCAATTTTTTTGCGTTCTTCTTTGATTTCTTTTCTGGGCGCACCGTTTTTCCGCATTTCCGACAAGTACTGCTTTTGTATTTTTTGATACGATTGCATATATTCCTTAAATTTTGCTAATGCTTGTTGATTAACATCTGCTTGTGCTTGATCATAAATATAGCAATATTTTTCACAATACATATCTACTGGGGCATTTGCGACTTCTTGTTTCAAGATTTCATCTAGGATTTTTACATCTTTTTGTTTTACATACACTAATGAACAATCGTTACATACAGGATGCAATATACGACGTTTTTTTGCCTTTTCTCGTATCATTTCATCGGTAATATATTCCGTTCTATATTTTGCATCCGATTTGTTAAAATAATACGTTTCTTTATCGTATTTTTCTGTCGCCACACCGTCTTTTGCTCTTGCACGCAGATCTTTTAGGTAGTTTTCTTTTACTTCATCAAAAGCGAGCCTGGCCAAATAATTTTTTAACACTATACGTCTTGCATCTAAATCCAAACTATCAAAAGTTGTCCAATCAAAATTCGGGTATCTTCTTGAGACTTGTTCAACAACTTTATTAAATTCTTCTTCGTTAATCCTGATATTTTCTTCAACTATGGACATACTGGTTTCAGCGTCTATACTTTCGCTTGTTGGTACATCCGTGATATCCGCGTACGACAATACAGGCGATATCATTATAAATGATAAAAACACTAAAACTTTTTTCAACCGTTCTCTCCCTTGGGTTAAAAGGAAAAACGCCCAGGGATAAGCTGTCAGGGAGTTGGTAATCACTTCATTATTGATTCTGTTGGTTTTCCGATTGCTCGTATTTTATAACCATCAGCTCCCCGACCATAAGTCAGGGACATAACGGTGCAAAAGCACCGAAATATCAATTTAACGATGCCTTCGCACCGAATGAAGCGAGCCTACCACAGCCCTGAACCCAATCCCTTGGATTCAAGGAGTATTATACCACAAAAAAACAAAAATTAAAAACAGAGATTTTGTAAAGCAAATATTCCTTAAAGTATTGTTTCTGAATTTTTGTGTTGATTGAAATTTTTGACTTTGCTATTGTTGAATTGAACCAATAATATTTGGGTGTAATTCTGTGCAGCGGAGGGACAAAATCTTTTGCAAAAAACGTGTGATTTTACCGAAAAACCTTCGGGAATCGGTGGGTAATGTTGCGATTTCTGCGTGGCACAGTATTGCATCGGTCGCCCGATTTGTGTGCGCGATATTTGTTGCCATTTGGAATATGTTTCGTGGTCGGACAAATCTGCGCCGTGTTGATTTGGCAATTGAAATTAATAATGCCGGATTGCGTGCGATACCGATTGTATGTCTTATCAGTTTTATGATTGGTATGATTATGGCATTTGTTGGAAATATGCAACTGAAAATGTTCGGGGCCCAGATTTATGTTGCGGCCTTGGTCGCGATTGCAACGGTTCGTATTATGGGTGCAATTATGACCGGAATTATTATGGCGGGGCGCACAGGTGCGGCATATGCCGCCGAAATTGGTTCTATGCGTGTAAACCAAGAAATAGACGCATTAAAGACAATGGGGGTATCACCAACCGAATTTCTGGTTTTGCCACGGGTTCTGGCGCTGACTATTACTATGCCGATTTTAACAATCATTTCTGATATCGTTGCTATTGCCGGTGGAATGTTCGTTGCAATGACAATTATGAATGTGTCCATGATGGAATATTGGCGCATGACACTGGATTGGATTTCGTTTAATAACTTTGCGGTTGGGGTGTTACATGGATGGTTGTTTGGTTGGGTGATTGCAATTGCAGGATGCATCTGTGGTATGCGCGCAGAACGCACCGCCGATGGAATTGGCCGTGCAACAACGCGTGCCGTGGTGGCGGGTATCGTTGGGTGCGTTGTTGTAACGGCGGTATTAACGATAATATTTAATTGGCTGGATATATAATGAATAGAAAAGATACGCCTTTTATTTGTGTTCGTAATTTATCGGTTGCCTATGACCACAACATTGTTGTGCGTAATGTGAACTTTACCATAAATCGTGGCGATATTTTTGTGATTATGGGTATGTCGGGATGTGGAAAAAGTACGATTATGCGCTCAATGATTGGTCTGTTGCCACCACACAAGGGGCAAATTATTATTGATGGCACAGATATGTGGACGGCGGACGAAGAAAAATGCAATCATATTATATCTGGATTTGGGGTATCGTATCAAAGTGGCGCATTATTTTCTTCTATGACGGTATGGGAAAATGTTGCATTGCCATTGCAATTAAAAACAAATATGAACACATCCGAGATAAACAAACGCGTGCGCGAAAAACTGCATATGGTTGGACTTGATAATTGTGATGATTTATATCCATCGGAAATCAGTGGTGGTATGGTAAAGCGCGTAGCAATTGCACGCGCGATGGCATTGAATCCACACGTGTTATTCTTTGATGAACCGTCCGCCGGTCTGGACCCGGTACGGTCGGCAGAATTAGATAACATTATATTAGATATAAACCGGCGGACCGGAACAACGATTGTTATGGTGACACATGATTTATCGTCAATTATGAACATTGCAACAAATGCGGTATATATTGACATAAACACTAAAACGGTTGGTGCGTACGGTGCGCCACGCAATATCCTTAGGACAACCAAGAACGATGAAATTATAAAATTCCTTAAACCAAATGGGGGTAAACATGAAACGACCAAGTAAAAGCGCAATCGGCGGATTTTTGATATTCAGTTTCTTGCTGATTATTGGGGCATTGGTATTCTTTTTTGGCGGGCGACTGGAACGAAATTATGTGACACCGGTATTATTCTTTGAAGGTTCGGTCAAGGGCCTGAATGTCGGTTCAAATGTATATTTTCGTGGTGTGCCGATTGGTCGGGTTGATAAGATACAACTGATACCGAACAACCAAGATAAAATTGTTATTCCGGTCTATGTGCGTATTGACCCGCGTATGGCGGCAAACGGTCAAATGTCAAAGTCCCAGATGGAAAACTGGATTCGTGATTTGGTCGCGCACGGGTTAAAAGGGAAATTACAGGCGCAAAGTGTTCTGACCGGACAAATGACGATAGAATTAGATTTCTATCCAGGATACCCCGAACGATTTTTGGCGGGGAAATATGATATAAATGATATAGAAATTCCGACATTGCCATCTATGTTAGATGAAATTTCGCACAACCTGGAAAAAATTCCATTGTCCGATATTACAGGAAACATGAACACATTGTTGCAAAATCTGAACAACGACATACCCGATTTGATGCGTCAATCAACGGCGGCGGTGGCCAGTGTGAACAAATTAGCAAATGCGATTTCGGGACCGGGTTCAACAACAATAAATGATTTAAATAAAATGATTCGCGATGTCAGTGATGCGGCACGCGCAGTATCACGATTGAGTGATTATCTGGAACGTCACCCCGAGGCATTATTAAAGGGAAAAGGAGGATACTAATATGAAAAAAATATGTTTAGTTTTAACTGCGGCTTCTTTGGCGGCATGTACATTCGGTCATAGCAGCGAACCCGCACGATTCTATACACTTTCAACACCAAATATTGAACAGATTCGTGGACCAAAATCGCGGGTAAATGTTGCAATTGACAATGTATCGGTACCGCAATCGGTTGACCGGCCACAAATTGTTATAAAACATCCCAATTCAAATATGCTTTCGGTATCTGAATTTGACCGCTGGATAGAGGGTTTGCCGAATGCATTGCCAATTGTAATTTCAGAAAACATGAATATATATGCAAAAAACATAAATGCGCGCCCAGGTCGGCGACAAATGTCTGAATCAAACAATAATTATCATCTGGCGATTGACTTTGTGCGATTTGATACCGAAATAGATGGTGTGATAACAATATCTGCATGGTGGACGGTGACGAATAATCGCGGAGATGTTGTCGCCCAGAAAAAGACGACAAAAACAGCGGTGACACCGGACGGCGATATAGATGCCCCAGACTATGATGCAATCGTGCGCACACAAAGCCGGTTGATTGCAGAATTATCCTATAAAATCGCCGATGTTATTAGTGAATTGAAGTAATAAAAAATCCCCAACAATGGGGATTTTTTGATTTAACCAACCAATTTGTGCCAAAGGCTTTTCTTTTTGCCTTTTGGGTTTTGGCGTTTGCGCGTGCGATGCGGTGCGTTCATTGTTGTCCGCTTTGCCTCGGTATGTTGCGCATTTTTCTTTTTCGCATCCGTTGACGGTGCATTCGCCATCAAGATTTCATCGGTTTTTGCCTGCTCTGGTGCGACACGTTGGATTGAATATTGGTCAATATTCATTAAACTGTCGTCACCGACAATCACAATTTCGGTTCCAAATTCATTTTCCATCGCATTTAATTCGGCACGTTTATGATTCAAGATATAAATTGCGATATCGGTTGGCACCGTCATAATTATCTTTTGCGCCGATTTTGCAAGCAATTTTTCCTGCAAATGACGGAACAGAATAATAGATGCGGTTTGAATGCTTGGTACTACGCCCGCCCCCATACAGTGTGGGCATGGAACATAGGACGATTCAATAAAACTGCTGCGCAATCTTTGACGTGACAGCATAAGAACCCCAAACGCGTTTATCTTGGCAACCTGGGTCCGAGCGCGGTCGTGTTTCATAACTTCGCGCATTTTCATTTCTAATTTACGATTATTGCGTTCTTCCTCCATATCGATAAAGTCAATCGCGACAATACCCGCCAAATCGCGCAGGCGTAATTGCAAGGCGATTTCTTCGGCGGCCTCTAAATTAGTGTTTAATGCGGTTTGTTCGATATCTTTTTCCTTAATCGCACGGGACGAATTGACATCAATTGTCACCATTGCTTCGGTCTGGTTGATAACCAATGAACCGCCGGACGGCAACTGAACATACGGACCATGCAGACCTTCTAACTGTTTTTCAACGCCCGCCTTGGTCATAAGTGGTACCGCAGTGTCTTTATATAAAACTAATTGCTTTCGCGGCGCACGACCATAAAGTTGCTGGAAATAAGTTTTTGCAGCATCGTATGCCTCTTCCCCTTGAATCGTTAGAACGTCGTCCTTGGACGACAAGAAGTCACGAACCACACGCCGCAACAGTGAATCTTCGGTGTGAATTGTCACCGGTGCAACCGATTCCAATGTCGTTTTACGAATATCATTCCATAAATTCACCAAATAATCATAATCCGCCGATATTTCCGCCGCCGATGCACCAAATGCCGCCGTGCGCAGCACAACCGTCATACCACGCGGTATTTTCAATGTGTGCAGAATTTCACGCAGACGCGCGCGTTCAGATTTATCAGAAATCTTTTTAGAAATACCATAACTGTTCCGTTTACGCGAATTTGGCATTAAAACCGCAAAACGACCCGCCAATGACAAATATGTTGTCATAGATGCGCCCTTTTGTCCGCGTTCTTCCTTGACCCCCTGGACCAACAAAATTTGCTTTGGCTTTATAACATCTTGAATTTTAAATTCACGGGCGCGTTTGGCGAATTCTTTGTTATCTTCGCCGGCGCTGTGATCGTCATAGTCGGCGACTTCGTCAACCTCGTCATCGGGGTCATCGTCATCATCAACGATATTTGCATGCGCCAATTCCAGCAATTTCTTTTTCTGTTCGGCGGTCACCTGGTAATAATCTGGATGAATTTCCGAAAACGGCAAGAACCCATTTTTACCCGTTCCATAATCAACAAACGCCGCCTGGAGTGATGGTTCCACCCGTATCACCTTGGCCAGATAGATATTACCCTTTATCTGGGGTTTGGTGGTGGTTTCAACATCAAAATCCGAGACACGATTATTGGCGGAGTCTACGACAACAACGCGCGTTTCCTCCGGGTGGACTGCGTCCACATATATCTTTTTTGACATTAAATAATCCTTTTGTGTTAAATGCATAACCGTGGGCAATAATCCGTCCCCGTGGGGCGTCCAAGCCCATGCCAAGGGATAACATCACGATACCCAACAATGTCCATCGAATTAAAGATACAAGTGATAAAAATAACATCGCCTTATAATTCCATCAGTTAAATGCCAGATGATAGTTTAACACGATAAAATATGATTTGGCAAGGTATTTTATTCCATAGGTGTTTTATTCTTAGAAATCCGGGGCAAATGCTGCATTTTCTGTTTTGCTTCGTCAAGCCACCGACGCATACGCGCACGCAACCACCGTTCATATATAAAGAACAATCCGCCAACCCCAATCAACGGCAAAACATAATAAATAATACGGTATGCCAATAACGCACCGAAAATACTCGCCTTGTCCACACCATCGGGCACCGCAAGCAAAAAGACGCTTTCAAACACACCGATACCACCGGGAACCTGGCTGAATACACCGGTGGTTTGGGCTACAACAAAAAGTCCAATAAATGTTCCAAAGGGAATATGCACAAATGGTATCAGACAAAAATACAGAACTAACCCCGCCAGGACACTGTCCGCCATGCCAAGTAAAGTCTGCAAAAACGCCATTTTTGTAGATGGCACATCAAACCGCAATTGACCGATTTTAATACTTTTGTTGCGGAAAAATACGGTAATCGCAAAATACGCCAGCAATGCCGCCAAACAGAATATGAATAAAGTATTAAGCCCTACACTGGCACCGACCGATTCAGCAAAAATATCATGCGGAATCAGAAAATATCCAACAACCGCAATCGCCGTCGCCCCAAGAAAGTATGTAAAACCATTTATTGTCACAATTTTGACGATATCGCCACCACGAATACGCCACCGTGTGTACAGCCGATAACGAATCGCGCCGCCCGACACAACCGCATGACCGGCATTATTACTGATTGCGAACCCAAGCATACCCGCCAACATCCATTTCCACCAACTTACGCGGTCGCCTGCGCCAACATATTTTAATGCCAAATAATCATATAATGCCAATGCTACATAGCCCGCCAGACATGCCAACGATGCAAGAACAAGGTTAATAAACGGAATATCCAATAATGCATGCGCAATGTCTGATAAAGAATAATTCCGCAATTGCCACCAGAGCATTCCGGCCGCCAAACAAAAGAACACTATACCCGAATACCCAAGCAGTTTTTTAAATGTTTTTTTTGCACCAAATGACATGAAAACCTTCTTACGGTGTCCAAGAATACCACCCACAGAATAAAAATGCAAGTTTTCCGTTGCCACAAGCAATTGGTAACGGAAAACATTGTGTTATTTTGCAAATGAATACTTCATATTCAGATGGTTTGCATCGTATGTTTTATTCATGATTCCCAATGTATCTTCGACGATAACAATTTCTTCGTTTGTTGGAATCATGAATATTTTAACGCGACTGTCGGGTGCGCTGATTTCGCATTCGCCGGCATCAAGGCGCGCCAGGGCTTTGTCATTCTTTTCCGGATCCAATTTGATGCCCAGTTCTTCCAGTCCTTCACAGTATTTTGCGCGCAAGTAATTGTCGTTTTCGCCAACGCCCGCGGTGAATACCAACGCATCAACATGACCAAGTTCGGCCATAAATGCACCAATGTATTTTTTAACATTATGCACTTCTATTTCCAATGCCAATTTACAGTCTGGATTTGTTTCACGATTGCCTTCTACATCGCGGCGGTCGGCAAAGCACTTGGTTATACCCATTAAACCAGAATCTTTATTCAGGTGCTTTGTCATCTGTTCCGGTGTCAGGTTTAATTGCTGCATCACATAGAGCAACGCGCCGGCATCAACATCGCCCGGACGTGTCCCCATAACCAGACCGGCGGTCGGTGTCATCCCCAGTGTTGTGTCAACCGCAACACCGTTTTTAATCGCGACACCTGATGCACCCGAACCAATGTGCATAGTAATCAAATTGCATTTATCTGCGGGCCGCCCCAACATTGCCGCTGCGCGCTTTGACACATATAAATGGCTTGTTCCATGGAAACCATAACGGCGCACCCCAAGGTTTTTATACCATGCCTCGGGAATTGCATAGCGATACGCATATTCCGGCATAGTTTGCAGAAACGCC
>JAEEGL013268027.1_pt1 | contig 11735 bp, 25 predicted proteins | sample 9134231 | NCBI WGS metagenome assembly JAEEGL01 (sample SAMN16246548, study PRJNA631951) | gut metagenome | biome: gut microbiome; feature: rumen; material: fiber-attached | host: Bos | place: Iran: Karaj | collected 2018-10
CTCTATTGGTAATCAAAGTAACACTCCTGGTTCTCATGAACGTTGTATGGCTGGTGAAACTAAGTCATTTGACTTCTTTGCTGGTATTACTGATGCTCAAAATATTCAAACCAAGATCTTTAATGCTTCACGTATTAAAGAAATTACAGGTCTTGAAAATTATTATGCTGACGACTTAGACTTTACAGCAGCGTCTAAATTACGTAAGATTACTTTGGGTTCTGATGTAGCAAATATTGTTAATGATTAGGGTGAAGTAGTATCTACAATTCCTTATCGTAATAATAATACTAAAACATTAGTTCTTGGCGAAGGTAATCCAATCCTAGAAGAATTAGACATTCGAAACTGTATCGCATTAAGTCCTGTATTAGATTTACAAGAATGTATTTCTCTTGGTAAACTTTACGCCACCGGTACACCATTAACACAGGTTAATTTAGCTTCTGGCGGTTTAATAAAAGAATTATATTTACCAGCGTCTATGACAGCACTTGACTTTAATAATCTATATTTATTAGATACAGTATAGTTAGCAGGAACTAGTAATCTTATTAGTTATAAGAGCCATAACATATTTAAATACAATTCTAAAACATTAATTTATCAAGTATTATCCAACTTAACTCGTTTAGAAATGGATGATGTTAATTGGACAATTAATAATATTGATGAATTAGAACAATTTAAACAAAAACAAAATGCTCTTGGCAATAAGATGACATTTGCTGGTAATATTAAAGTTATTGGTGATTATAGTGAAATTGAGGTTATGGATTATGATAATTTCTGGAATCATAAAGTTCATATTGATGTAACCGATGGTACATTACAATTACGCTATAAGATTACTTATAAATATGATGATTATTATGATGATAATAATAATTTAGTTGTTGGTACAGAAATTACTAGTTTATATGTTGCATTAAACGAAACTGTACCAGATATTTGGAAATATTGGGATGCAACAGAACAAACTGAAGTTTCTATATTAGAAGAAAAAGGTTGGACAAATCCTCCATCTCGTCCTTCAACTAGAAGTCATATATATCAATTTGGTACGTATACGGACAATAGATATAATTATTATTCTGGTTGGAAATTAGAAGGAGAGATTAATCCATTAAATTCTGCGCCTACAGCTTCTGGTAATATGACATTAGAAACTTGGTTTAAAGAAGATACTCGCAGATATAATATTAGATGGTATCTAAAGAAAGATGAAAATGATAATCCAGTTGATTTAGTAAAGATGAGCAATCCTATTGAATATGGCGCAGGATATGATCAAGAGGCGCCAACAATTCAAGAAATTCAAAATGTAGCAGGACTTACTAATAAAACTGCAACAGTAACTGTAAATAATACTATCGCAGACTATGAAATCTTTGATGGATGGGAAAGACTACCAACTAATATTAATCCAGACGGCAGTTCAAATTATTTTGATATTTATGCTAAATGGAAAACAGGACGAATTGTATTAAATGCTGAAGCTTTCGCTGATGTAAATAATCTTCCTCCTGAAAAATTATTAGTACTATCTGCTTTACCTAGTGCTACACGCGCTCAATATGGAATTGTACCAACTCAAACTATTACTTATACTATGGGACATGATTATGATGAAAACTGTGAAAACAGTATACTTATTCGTAATCCACAATCATCAACTAACCCAAAGTCTACTATATTTAGATTTGATCGTAGTGATAATCCATATGTTGTTAATAATATTAAACCTTTTGCTACAAATAACGGATGGACATTAGCTATTGATTATTCATTTATGCCAGAAGTAAGTTATGATATACCAAGTAATAACTTCTATCCAAATGCTGCAGTACTTGCTGGTTGCTATGATGTTATTTCCGGCGCTGGAGGAACTTCTTCTGTGGTTGGTTTTGCATTATATAATAATTTACCAAGGGCGGCGCAATCTGGTTTTGGTAGCGTTGGTCCATGTATTGGATTTGGTGATATGTTCAATTCTGGTAGTTTAAGTATTCCATTAGGAGATGCAACTACTGAAGGAGAGCGCAATTTAGTAGTATTGCGTAAACCAAATGATAGTGATTCATTATTTGTATATTCTGGTAAAAATGGTAACTTATCATTAGTAACAGAAATCACTGGAGTACAAAAAAATTGGAATAAAGTTATTTCTAATGCAAGCCTAGAATTAGGACAATTAAGTCATTCTAGTTTAAGCTCTATTGTTACTCGTGCAAAAGGTACAATTTATTGGGCAAAATACTGGCCAGAAGATTTAGGAATCGGAATGTGTAAACAAATTGCCGCATGGCCGCATGAAGAAATAACATTTGGTATTGCAGCATCAAATGCTTCTGCAACGCCAGCTAACAGATTAACACCTGGTAATGTTGCCCTAACATTAACTGCATTAACCGGTACTAATCATGGAACAGTTATTCAAGGTGCAGCTGGAAAGAATGAAGGAGATATTACTGGATGGGCAACCTCAACAGCACGTACTTTATGTAATACAAGAATATTTAATGGATTACCAATTCGTTTACAGTCAATTATTTGCCAGACTCCAGTAAGTACTAGAAATTTAATAGTGACGAAAGATGGTGGTGGAACTAATCAATCTACGCTAACTAATCCAGTGATTACTAGAGATTACGTATATCTTCCATCTGCAAGTAATTATTTAAGTAATTCTGATTATTAGCAAGAAGATGGGTTGTTTCCATGGGCAGATTCTGGAAATATTAGTATTTATACTTATAATACTGAAGGCGCTTCATTTGGGCTAGGGACGCCAAATGCATGTTATAAGAATTTAAGATTCCCAGGATATGCAATATCATTAAGCTCATTACGCATATTAGATATAACTGGTAACGTATCTAATTTAAAAACATTAGTAACAAGCGGTAATAGTCCAATGAATGATTTACGTGAAGGTGATATTGTAATTGATAATAGACACGCATATATATATGTATCTAGTAATAGTATTATTAATAAAGGATTACAAGTAGAACCAAGCGTAGGTAAATTTAATACGGACGGTAGTGGTGGATGGCTAGAGGCACAACCACATTGGACTCGTTCTATTGATAAGAATGGTAGTACAAATAATTACTTTATTTATATTAATAAAGAAGTTGGATCTTTAGAATACAATAATCCAGGTACAGTTGGATTAAATTTAAATTATTCATTCTCAGTATAATATATTATAAAGGAGAGAGCATTCTTGCTCTCTCCTTTTAATTGGAGGAAATAATATGAAATATTATAAATTAATTTTAGATAATCAGGTGATTGGCGCCATTACCTCTAATAATTTTATTGAATATTTACCCATCACCGGATGCTTTATTATTTCTAATGAAACTGATGGTGAATATATAGATTATAATGGAAAATTCTATCGTAGTACTTGGATGAAACCAGCTAAAGGAATAATTGATTTCATTTTAGTACAAGTTATAGAAATTGAAGAAAATGAATATAATACATATGTTCATGCATTAGAAATAAATAAAGTAATTCGAGAAGAAAAAGAAGAAGAAGAAGAAATTCCGGCCGCAAAAATATATATTTCTCCAGAAGATACAGCATCGCTAGAATTTATTCGTACTTCAAAAATTAATGAAATGTCTCGTGCGTGTCATAAAACCATAGAAGATGGTTTTGATATAGAATTGCGTGGAGAAACTCATCATTTTTCATTAAGCACTTAGGATCAATTAAATTTAATGAATTTAAGTTTAATGGCACAAACGCAAACAATGATTCCATACCATGCTGATGGAGAAGAATGTATTTTTTATACAAATGAAGAAATTAATGAAATTATAGATAGTGCTAATGCACTTAAATTATATAATACCACCTATTTTAATGCACTAAAAAATTATATAAATTCTCTTAATACGATTGAAGAAATTAGTGCAATTACATATGGTACACTCATTCCAGATGAGTATAAAACTGATGTATTAAAGTTCTTAGAACAATAAGGAGGTAGCATGAAGATTATTAAATGTTTATCAGAAGATATTGAATGTACATTAGACATAGCGGAAGAAAATGCAAAGAAAGCACTAATGTATAAGGAGGAATATCCTATCGCCGCAAAAGGATTCTATACAAAATCAATAATGTTAATGGATAGTATTAAACCATTACATGAAGCAGTTGTTTCAATTATTGAAAATTATAGAAAAGAAAAGGGAGAACCTCCAGAACCGATGATGGCAGTTTATAATTACATGCATGAACGGCAAATTAATCAAGCCGTTTCAATAAAAGCATTGCAAGAAATGTATTCTAAATAACTAAAATGGAGGGGATGCTTATGAGTAGCAAAAGTAAAAAAATCGCAAAAGCCGCATTACAATATAGCAAATGGATGAGTAAGTTTATTTGCTGGGTATGGGCTATCTATCGTTTCACAGCACTTTTTGCTGCCGCCTTTGTACCAGAGGCGGCTGATGCATTAGCATCCACTCTACAAAATTTAGATTGGATTATGTTAGTAAATATGGGCACCTACTTGATTAACTCTCTTGGAGAAAAATATATATATAGTGATAGATTTATATTTAAATGGTTAGAAACTGGTGGATTTAAGCAGATGATTAATCGAGTAGGTGCTTATAAGAAACAACGGGACGAAGAAATTGAAGAAGAAATTCAAGAAGATATTGAAGAGGAAGAAGCTGTGGAAGATGAAAATGAAAGCCGCGGCTAATACTTGACTTTTTATTATTTAATATGATATAATAAAAGAAAAAAGGAGGTAATATTTATGAATATTACTCAAATTTTACTTGGCTTAATTTTAATTCTTGGTGGTGTGTTTACTCTAGTTGTATGGCCTTATATTAAGGCTCATGTATCCAGTGAACAGTTATCTATGTTAGCTGGTATTGCTTAGACTGTAGTATTTGCAGCTGAAAAGATCTTTGGCGCAAAAATGGGTCCAGATAAACTAGCATATGCATTAAACCTAGCAAAGAAACTATTAGAAAAGAAAGGCTTATCTTTTGATGAAGAAGTTATCCGTGCGGCTATTGAGGCTCAAGTTGAACAACTAAATCTTGATCAGAAAGCCGTAGAAGGTGCGGCTGAATGATAGTACAAGTAACTACTGACAATCATGGAACATTAAATTTGCGTGCGCAACCAAATAAGAGTAGCGCCATACTTGCAGCTATTCCATATAAAACATAGCTAGAAGCAGAAACAATAAATGATGAGTGGTCAAAAGTTACTTATAAAAATCAAAGTGGATATGTAATGAGTAAATTTTTATTCACTGCATCATCTCCTATAAATAAAGATGATTTACAAAAAATTTATGATAGTTTAAAATCTACACTCTCATTAATTGAGAGTGTATTAAAGTGAGGAAATATATGGAAGAATTTGGATGTCCTTATTGTTGGGATGCGGTCCATAATAAAGAAAAGCCAGAACTCTGGTTCTTTGATGCCGCAAACAATTATAGGCAATGTGATTACTGCCCAAAGTGCGGCAGAAAATATGGTGAACTTCCAAAAGAAAATAACAACGAATAAGGAGGGGATAGTATGGCGCATGTAATGACAAAACGTGGTCAGCAAGATAATATTGTCACATATGAACATATTTGTGATGCTACTGAAGACATGGCAAATATTGATCCAAGATATATAACACTTGGTAGCATTTGCATTGTGCTAGGCGATGGAGGAATTGAAGCTTACATGGCTAATAGCAAGAAACAATGGATTTCTGTTCTAGGCTCTTCTGACGATGAAGAAGAGGAGGCGGAGAACGATGGCTGATTTTATTGATATTATTCTTGCTCGCGCGATGACGCCACAAGGAAAAACCGAAACTTACGTTGCTAAGGCAAACAAAGCGGCCGCGAAAGCCGCTCAAGCAGAAGCAGATGCACAAGCGGCGATTGATGTAGTAACTGCAGCTTCTGATACAATCACAGCGGTTCAAGAACAAGCCGCCGATTTATTAGAAGCAGCGCAAGATGCGTTAGAAACGGCGCAGGCTGCACAGATTAATACATTAGACACAGAAGATGTTGATGAAGAAATTAAAAAATTAGATGTGTCTATTAATACGGTGAGTGGAAATGCAGCGAATACTATTCAAATGATTACCACTTATCCTGACAATACATTAAATACTGAAAATATTACTAAGTTATATAAAAGTACCGGTGATAATGAAGACGGCACTATGACTTAGAAAGCAATTACAAACGCGTTAGGTAATAAAGCAAATATTACTTATGTAGATACTTCTATTCAAGAATTACGTACTATAATTAATAATTCCGGTGGCACCATTATTAATCCATCTGGAGGAACAATTGATTTAGGTTCTATTAATGCAAAACATATAATTATTGTAAGTAATGATGGCGGTATTGTTGCCAGTAGTATTACTGAACGTGCATTAATTGAAGCATTAATTAAAGCCGGTGTATATATTGTAGAGGATGCAGTAGGATTAGAAATGGATTATGAAAACAAATCTATGAATAAAACTCAAGATGCCGCCTATAATCCTAACTATAATAATTATAAAATGTATGGTGGCCGTAGACGCTGTAATGTAGCTGATGATGGCACAATTAATGCTTTCTATGGTGAAGCAGGGTATACTGAAGATGGTTCAAATGGTCAAGTAATGGTATATCAGCCTAAATTCTACTATCAACGTATTCCAATTAAAACTGAAGATACATTAGTTGGTAAAATAATTCGTAAAGAATCTTTAATGATTACCGAAGAATATTCCGCTGGATTTAAAATTCATCCATTATTTATTAATGAAAATGGTGAAGAAGTAGATTATGTATTACTTTCTGCTTATGAAGGCTGTATTTTTGATACATCTGCTTCAAATTATTTACAAGATGATCAGTCTGGCGTTGATTTTAATGAAGATAAATTATCTTCTATTGCTAATGTAAAACCTACTAGTGGTAAAAATAATAGTTTCACATTAGAAAATGCCGAACGTGCCGCACAAAATCGTGGTGCTGGATGGCATATTACAAATATGGAAGTAGAATCCGCTAATCAGATGCTAGAAATGTTAGAGTTTGGTACTATGAATATGCAAAGTGCATTAGGTATGGGTATTGTAAATATTGATCCAATAACTGGACAAAACATGGCATCTAATACAGGTTCTACAGCAAGCTTAGGTAATGCATCAGGTCGCGCCACCTCAACTACAAATAAAAGTAATGGTACAACTCGTACTTATACTGAAACAAATAAAACCGCTATCAGCTATCGTGGAGTAGAGAATCCATGGGGTAATATTTGGAAATTTGTTGGCGGAGCAACAGTGCACGGAGATTCACACCTTCGTGGTGGTATGATGTATATTTGTAAAAACTTTAATTATAATTATTCTGATATTGATTCCAATTATGCGCCCGTTGGATTCACTTTGCCATCTTCCGGTGGATATATTTCTGCTATGGGTTATGGTGATGAAGATTATGACTGGGTATTTGTTCCTACAGAATGCGCGAGTACAGCTAATAGTGCAGTTCCAATTGGCGATAGCCTTTGGACTGTATCAGAATTAAATGGTAATGTCTATACTACAGTTGGCGGAACTTCTCGTTCTCAAGAAACCGGTGGGCCATTCTATTATGGCTGTGACAGAGCATTAAATAATTCTTCTGTATTTTCAACTGGTGCACGTTTAATGTTTAAACCAACTAAAAATGAAATTTATACAGCCAATATTTCAAAATGGTAGACTGAAATGGGGGTGTAATATATGATTAATTATGGAAAAAGACATAGTATGACTCCTCCTAATGATATTGAAATTACGGATACTATGGTATTTGTTGCAGATAATGTTGTATCTACGCAAAAAGATATAGATGATCATTTAATTACTGATTATGAATATGACTTTATTGGATATGACAAAAATGAATATTTAAGTTTATAGTATGAAAAAATTGCTTCATTAGAGCAAGAACTTCAAGCGACTAAAATTCTATTGGGAGTTGAGTAATCATGACATTAATTGAATTGGCGAGAAAATTACGCCCATATATAGAAAAAGCCGCGTTGTCTCTTTCTGATGAGGATGCTATTGAAGCAGTAGATCTATTTCCTAATTGGAATAAAGATCATGGAGAATATTTAAAAGATGATAAAGTAAAGTTTGAAGGTATTTTATATAAATGCCTTCAAGCTCATCATTCATAGGAAATGTGGTATCCAACAGCGGCCCCAAGCTTATGGGCAAAAGTTCTCATTCCAGATGAGAATATCATTCCTGAATGGGAACAACCAGATAGTACTAATCCTTATATGAAGGGTGACAAGGTTACATTTGAAGGCCAAGTATATGAAAGTCTTATTGACAATAATATTTGGTCTCCAGCCGCATATCCTGCGGGATGGACTCAAGTTTAATTAAGGAGAATTAAATGAATAATTGGACAAATAATAATTTACAAATGGGATAGGCAAGTTTTACCCCATATAATAATTTTCCATCATTTAATCCATATTAGCAATCTAATAGATTGCCTACTTATACAGCTACGCCAATAAATGGTGAAAATGCTGCATGGCAATTTCCAATGGGGCCAAATAGCGAAATTTGGCTTCCAGACGCGAATGAAGATGTAGTATGGTGGATAAGAACAGATGTACATGGAAATAAAACGGTAATGGATTTTGATGTACAACCTCGTCAAAAGAAACCATAGGTCGATACTAATGATTTAGCCGCACGTTTAGCCGCGGTTGAGGAGTGGATAAATGCCAAGTCTAATAAATCAAATGCGAAACGAAACACCACAACAGTGGCAGCAGCCAACACAGCAAATGCCACAACAATTGAATAATTCAATTGCAAATGTACGCAATATGATGACATCAATTAAAACAGCGAAAGATAGCCAAGCAGCTTTAGCAAATATGTTATAGAATAATCCATATACTAGTTAGATTGCTAGAATGTTATAGGGTAATGGCAATTTAGAAAGTATTGCTAAAGAAATGGCGCGAATGTATAATATTGATATAAATGAATTAATTAAGCAATTACAATAACAAAGTGCGGATAAAATCCGCACTTTATTTTTTTACCCTCAAAAAATATTTATATATATTTTCTTTTATCTTTCATACTCTTTTTTAGGAGGAGTGCGCGCATTTTACTCTAAATTTTTCTCATTTAATGAGGGAGGAGTAAAATTCATGGGAGAAAATGGATTAACAGCTTCTGACGTAGCACTACTAAACAACGACGGCATGGGAGGCGGCTGGGGCGGAATGATTTGGCTCTTTGCTATCCTCGCTATGATGGGCGGCGGTTTTGGCTGGACCGGTAATCGTGGTTATGAACAATATGCAACACGCGACCAGGTACAAAATGGATTTGATACACAGAATTTACAAGCACAAACCAGAGATATTCTAGCCGCTGTAAATGATGCATCAGCACGCGGTTTAGCCGCGACGAACCAAGTATATCATGATGTAGTAAGTTTTGTCGGAGACAAATATAATGAACTACAACGTGATGTAGCCGGACTAGCTATTGGTTAGGCAAATCTTCTTGCTCATCAAAATGAATGCTGCGGTAGCTTAACGCGTTAGCTAATGCAGAACAATTATGATGCAGCAATGCGTGATGCAGCCACGAATGCTAATATCGTAGCCCAAGCCCAAGCAATCAAAGATATGTATATGGGCGATAAGATGGATGCTATGCAGAATCGTATTAATCAATTAGAACTTCAGAATCAACTCCAAGGAGTTGTAAGATATCCAAATGGATGGACTTACAATGCTGGTAATTCTCCTTTTTGTGGAGGATGTAATATGTAATTAAGTGCGTATTGAGTGCGCCATTAAATATGGGACGTACTTTGTACGTCCCTCTTTTTTTATTTTAGGAGGTACAGAATGTTACAAGTATATTCTTCTAATATTAATGTTGACGCAAATACAGTATTTCCTTTTAATAACGTTGTTATTGATAAAGGTTGCAGTGAAAAATTAAGTGCACCAGCAACTATTCAATTAAATGAACGTGGTTTATATGAAATAGACGTTGATGGTTATGCTACACCTGACGCGGCGACAATGGTCACTGTCTAGTTGTATGTAGATGGAGTGGCATAGCCGCAAGCTATCAGTGGATTTATGGGAACTGCTGTAACAGCGACAGATAGTTTTTCTTTTAAAACTTTTGTTCGTAAAATCGAGAATAATTGTAACTGTAACTGTCTAACTAGTCCTACTATTATTCAAATAATGAATGGGGAAACAGCATTAAGTGATGCACATATTAATGTTGTTGTAACTAAAATACGATAATTAAAGGAGGGCTACGATGAATATTGAAGAAATCTTTAATAAAATAGCTAATCATATGTTAGAAGGAATAGAATTTCATGATTAGATATGTAGATGCTATTACTTTATTGGTATTTTAAAATATGCAAAGGATCATGAACAACATTATTTTGAAGAATCAAAATATTATCGTAGCCTTCTGCGTTATTATTCTTCACATTACCACAGACTTCTAAAAATAGAAAATATTATGAATCCGAAAATTATTCCAGAGAGCTGGTTTAAATATAGTTCTACCGCAGTAGATTTAAATACTAAATAGAAAACTATTAAAGAATTAACTAATAAATGGGTAGAATGGGAACATACAACTAAAAAATTATATCAAGATATGTATTGCGAAGCGATAAGTATTAAAGAGGTCGCGGCAGCAACATATATAAATAAATTAATTGAAAATGTTAGCAAAGAATTAAAACATGCCGAACAATTATTAATTGATTTAGAATCAATTGGATATGACATGCCAACAATTATTACAAGGCGGTGATTATGTATGATTAGAGTGATTTAGCGGCGCCTAATTATACCTCGCGGCGATACGGGTACTTTTACTCTGCCATTACTTCCAACGGCGGAGCAAGGAGATGTCGCGGTTTTCTCTATCTATGACCCGTTAACTAAAAAAACACTTTTACAAAAGAAAGTTATTGCAGAAGAAAAAGAAATTTCATTTGATTTTGAACGCTCATGGACTATAGATATAGAGCCAAGTGATCGTTATGAATGGGATGTTCGTATTTATCATGAGCCAATATATGAAAACAATGATGAAACAACTATTCCGATTGATGGCGGATCCATTGATTCCTATTATTCTGCATTTGGACTTCCTATTTGTGAAATACGCGAGGCACCATGAGATATATTCCTAATAGACGTAGAACTAGGGATTTACTATTAGAGTATGAACCTAGTATAATGCCTTAGCGTCCGCGCGCCGGCGGGCTAGCAATGGTATATCCATGGGGAAATATTAATGATAGTGGCTCTGCGATGATGCCACCATTTCCAGATCCTACAGCAATAAATTCAATTTATCCATGGGAAATGTAGAACCTTGCAATTATGGGGGATTGGTTATTTGCTTTTGCTTCTAAAAGTGGATATAATGGAACCCGTGAAGAATTTTATGCATATTTTGGTTCATATCTTGAACATAATAGATAGGAGATTGTATTTGATACATTTAATAATTTTCCAGAAACTGGTGTACAAGATATGTTATATTTCGATTTGGATGAAAAAATACTTTATTATTGGGATAATGAATATATTCCAGTTAATGCAATGTTAACTGGGATAATGAATATATTCCAGTTAATGCAATGTTAA
>JAEEGL015210077.1_pt1 | contig 11735 bp, 12 predicted proteins | sample 9134231 | NCBI WGS metagenome assembly JAEEGL01 (sample SAMN16246548, study PRJNA631951) | gut metagenome | biome: gut microbiome; feature: rumen; material: fiber-attached | host: Bos | place: Iran: Karaj | collected 2018-10
CATAATATATAATAGTGATAATTATGAAAAAGACAAATTTTAAATTATTATTTTCTATTATTGGAATAACTTTTCTAGTTGGTAATTTATTTAGTTTTACTATTATTAAAAATATGGATATATATGAGTCCTTAGTTAAGCCAGTTGAGGTACCTATGCTGATTTTTCCTATAGTTTGGACTATTTTATATATACTTATGAGTATTTCTTTATATAAGGTATTAAAATCAGGCGAGAATGGTATAGAAAAGTCATTAATTATATATTCATTAAATTTAATATTTAATTCTTTATGGACATTAATATATTTTGGCTTATGTAAATATTTATTTGCTTTTATTTGGTTATTATTACTTATAGTAATTGTTATAATTATGATTATAGATTTCTATAAGAAAGATAAATTGGCAGGACTTATTAATATACCTTATTTGATATGGCTTTTATTTGCTGCTTATTTAAATTATTCTATTTATATATTAAATTAACTACTGATTAATAGTAGTTTTTTTAATAAAAAAATCATAAAGTATATTACTTTATGAAGATAAGTTATTTTTGTTTTCTTTTTTAAATACAAATATTTTACTAAATATATAATTTAAGATAATAACTATTATTTGAACTATTGGTTTTATTATTTTATCATTTAGTCCTAGTCTATTGACTAGGATAAGCATCAATATTATTTCTGTTATTAAAGTTAATAATCTATATTTATAAAAATTAATTAATTCTTTAATCTTTGATTTATTTTTACTTTCAAAAACATATTTTCTATTAGTGAAATAGGCAAATGTTACACATACTATCCAGGATATGATATTAGCAATTGTTAATTCTATGGAAATATTAGGATTTAGAAATGTATTCGTTAAAATGTAATATGTAACTAGATTTATAATAGTTGCTAATACTCCAAAAATTAAATAGAGAATTATTTCTTTATATTTATTTATTAACTTTATCATTTAAATTACTTTCCTTTATGATATATATTGATCTTTTTTTTGTTTCTAAATATGTTTTTGATAAATATTGTCCAATTATTCCTAAACAGAATAATTGAATACCACTTACAAAGAATATTATACATACTAAACTAGGCCATCCTGATGTTGGATCTCCATATATTAAGGTTTTAATAATGATAAATACTATTAATATAAATGATACCAAGCAAAATATGAATCCCATTAGTGATGCCATAGATAATGGAACTGTAGAGAAAGCTACTATTCCTTCAATAGCATATTTAAATAGTTTCCAAAATGACCATTTTGTTTCTCCAGCTACTCTTTCTATATTTTCATATTCTAACCACTTTGTATTAAATCCTACAAAAGAGAATAATCCTTTAGAATATCTATTATATTCTTGTAGTCTTATTATTTCATTTACCATTTGTCTTGTCATTAATCGATAATCTCTAGCACCATCTACCATTTCAATTTTTGACATTTTATTTATTATTTTATAAAACATTCTGGCAAATATGCTTCTGATAATAGGTTCACCTTTTCTTGTAACTCTTCTTGTGGCTACACAATCATAGTTTTCTTTTTCAATATAGTTAATCATTTCTGGTAATAGAGATGGGGGATCTTGTAGGTCAGCATCCATTATGGCAACGTAATCTCCACTAGATAGTTCTAAGCCTGCGAGCATAGATGGCTCTTTTCCAAAATTTCTTGAAAAATCAACGTATTTTACATGTTTATCTTTTTTTGCTAAATCTTTTATTATTGATAATGTTTTATCTTTTGAACCATCATTCATAAATAATAATTCATAGTCATATTTTTTAAGTTCTTTAAAAACTTTTGTAATTTCGTTATAAAATAGTGGAACACTTTCTTCTTCGTTATAACATGGAATAATAATACTAATTTTTTTCATATTAATCATCCTCCACATTCATTATAACATATTTATCTAAAATTGTTGAAGAAAGGTAATATAAATGATATAATTATTGCAAAGAGGATAAAAATGAAAAAAGTATTAGATGTATTTAAAAATAGTTTTAAAGTTATTAGAAAAAGTAAATTAATTATTTTATTTATTATAACTTCTTTAGTTAATTCTTTTATGTTAAGAGGGCTTACAAGTGGCAATATTTTTAGTATAAAAGCATTTTTTGTCGATTTAGTGTTATTGTTTTTACTATCATATATTTCTGTCTTCTTGAAGCCTAAACAAAGATTTACATATTTTTTAATATGGGAAATAATATTTACTTTAACTTGTGTTATAAATTCTATTTATTATACGTATTACAGTTCATATGTTTCAATATCTTTACTTGCTACATCTGTCTTTGTTAAAGATGTTGGGGATGCTGTTGTTGAAAATGTTTTTCAAATTAAAGACTTATTATATTTGATACCATTTGCAATGTTTATAATAATATATATTAGAATGAGAAAATCGAATGTAGTTAGTATTTCAAAAGAGGATAAGAAAGAATATACATTTGTAACTTTGTTTTTGGAAATTATTGTAGTAGTATCTGCTTTATTGATGTTAAATAAAACTGATTGGAGTAGATTTGTAAAATTATGGAATAGAGTAGCAGTAGCTGATTCTTATGGAATATATACTTATCAACTTAATGATATAGTAGTTAGTTTGAAACCTGGTTTTAATAATATTTTTGGTCATGATAAAGCATTAAGGGAAGTTAGAGAATATTATGAAAATAGAGATGATACTATTTCTAAGAATAGATATACTAATATATTTGAGGGTATGAATGTTATTGCTATTCATGCTGAAAGTTTACAAACATTTACTTTAGGGCTTAAAGTTAATGATATTGAAATAACTCCTACATTAAATAAATTATCTAGAGAAGGACTATTCTTTAATAATTTCTATGCGCAAGTTGGAGTGGGAACTAGTAGTGATTCAGAGTTTACTTATTCTACTTCTTTAATGCCCTCAAATAATGGTACAGTATTTGTTAATTACTATAATAATGAATATTCTTCAATACAAAAATTATTAGTAGATAAAGGTTATTATACTTTTAGTATGCATGGTAATGTTGGAGACTTTTGGAATAGACAAACAATGCATAAAAATTTAGGGTATAAGAAATTTTATTCTAAATCTTCTTATGAAATTGACGAAACATTTGGTTTGGGATTATCGGATAAATCTTTTCTTAGACAGTCTGTTCCAAAGATAAAAGAAATATCTGAAGAATATAATCCATTTTATGGACTTCTAATTACATTAACTAATCATACTCCATGGCCTGATTCAGATAAATATAGTAGTTTAAACTTTACTAAAACAGTTAATGTTGACGGAGAGGAAGTTACTAGAAATTATATAGAAGGAACGACTATGGGTTATTATCTTAAAGCTGTTAATTATATGGATAGTGCTTTTGGAGAATTCATTAGTGCTCTAGATAATGAAGGATTATTAGATAATACAGTTATTGTTATATATGGTGATCATGATGCTAGGATAGCTAAAAAATATTATGATATATTATATAATTATGATCCATATACTGATAGTATAATTCCTATGGAAGATGAAAAGTATATTCAAGTTGATTCTTATCAATATGAATTAAATAGAAAGGTTCCATTTATTATTTGGACTAAGAATAGAAAATTTAATCAAACTATTAATACACCAATGGGAATGATTGATGTACTTCCTACTTTAGGTAATATGCTAAATGTTAGAAGTAAATATCAATTGGGTACAGATGTTATGAGTGTTAAAAATAATGATAATACTGTTGTATTCAAAGATGGTTCTTATATTACTAATAAAATATATTATAATTCCAAAACAGGGGAGATATATCCTATTAGTAATGATGTTATAAGCGAGGATTATATTAGCAAACATAGTGATTATGCTAGTCAGATTATAGATGTATCTAATAATATAATTACTTATAATTTATTAAAAGAAATGGAAACAGAATAGTATAGAATATTAAAAACTGTAAAAATATATTTACAGTTTTTTCAAACAAATGTTTGTAAAAAGTATTGACAAAGTTTTTTATATGGTTTATAATTATATTACAATTAAGGAGGAAAAATGACAAAAAATACAGAAAAGGATAAGGCATTAGCACAAGTATTAGCTGATATTGAAAAACAGTTTGGTAAAGGTTCAATTATGAAATTAGGGGATCATGAGGATAGAAAAATAGATGTATGCTCTAGTGGTTCCATTTCATTGGATATTGCTTTAGGAGTAGGAGGATATCCTAAAGGCAGAATAATAGAAATATATGGTCCAGAATCATCTGGTAAGACAACGTTTGCTCTTCACGCTATTGCGGAAGTACAAAAGGAAGGTGGAAGAGCAGCTTTTATTGATGCAGAACATTCTTTAGATCCTGTATATGCATCTCATCTAGGAGTAGATATTAATGAGTTGTTATTATCTCAACCTGATACTGGTGAACAGGCATTGGAGATATGTGATGCTTTAGTTAAAAGCGAAGCAGTTAGTGTAATAGTAATAGATTCCGTTGCGGCATTAGTACCACAAGCAGAAATAGATGGTGAAATGGGAGATACACATGTGGGATTACAAGCTAGACTTATGAGTCAAGCATTGAGAAAATTATCTGGTACAATTAATAAAACTAATACGATTGTTATATTTATTAACCAATTAAGAGAAAAAGTTGGAGTTATGTTTGGTAATCCGGAAACAACTCCTGGTGGTAAAGCACTTAAATACTATGCTTCAGTTAGACTGGATATTAGAAGAGGGGAACAAATTAAGCTTGGTAATGATGTAGTTGGTAATAGAACTACTATTAAAGTTGTTAAAAATAAGGTAGCTCCTCCATTTAAAACTGCTAATGTAGATATTATGTATGGTGAAGGAATTAGTCAAGAAGGAGAAGTTGTTGATTTAGCTAGTGATGCTAATATTATTGAAAAGAGTGGTGCATGGTATTCTTATAATGGTGAAAAATTAGCTCAAGGTAAAGAAAATGCTAAGATTTTATTTAAAGAAAATAAAAAGTTATTTGAGGAAATAAAAGATAAAGTTAGGGAATACTATGGTATTAATAATAATGTAAAGAAGAGTGTTAAAAAGGAAGATTAATTCCTTTTTTTTAATATCTATGTTATAATTAAATAAAGAATGGAGGATGAAAATGTTTAATTTAAAGGGAAGAGTAGCTGTTATAACTGGCGCTTCATCTGGTCTTGGAAAACAGATGTCAAGAGCTTTTGCTAAACAGGGTGCTGATTTAGTTATATTAGCTAGAAGATTGGAAAAATTAGAAGAATTGAAAGGTGAATTAGAAAAGGAAAATGTAAAGGTTTTAGCATTAAAATGTGATGTTACTGATACAGATAATATTAATGAATGTGCTAGTGCTGTAGAAAAAGAATTTGGTAAAGTAGATATTTTAATTAATTGTGCTGGTTCTAGTAAAGATAAGGGTGTACTTGATATGAATGATGAGGAATGGCAATTTACAATAGATACAGATTTATCTTCTGTATTTAAAGTTACTAGAGCGTTTGCTAATATTATGAAGAAAAATAATTATGGTCGTGTAATTAATATTGCTTCAATGTATGGCTTAGTTGGTAATACAGAAATACCTACTATTGCATATCATTCTTCTAAGGGAGGAGTAGTTAATTTTACGAGAGCTGCTGCCGCAGAACTTGCAAAATACAATATTACTGTTAATGCTATATGTCCAGGATATTTCTATACTGAATTAACTGCTGCTGTTTTAGATACAGATACTTTCCAAAATTTTGCTAAAATGCATGTTCCTATGCAAAGATATGGTAAAGAGGGAGAACTTAACGCAGGAGCTATATTTTTAGCTAGTGATGAGGCTTCTTATGTTACTGGTATAGTTTTACCTATTGATGGTGGATATACTTGTGTTTAGGAGTAATATGATAGTTAAAAAGTGTTTAAAATGTGGTGCAATTGTTAAAATAATTAAAGATTGTACATGCTCTAATTGTGGTATTACTTGTTGTGATAAACCAATGAAAGAAATGAACGCTAATACTAGCGATGGTGCAGTAGAGAAGCATAAGCCAACATATCTTGTTGATGATAGTAAATTAATGGTTACTGTTAATCATGTAATGGAAGATGATCATTATATAGAATGGATTATGTTAGTTACAGATGATAGGGAAGACTGTAGATATCTAGAGCCTGGAAAGAAAGCTAGTGTTATCTTTGATAAGGTATCATCTGGTAAATTATATTCTTATTGTAATAAACATGGTTTATGGATGGAAGAGATTAAATAATAATCTCTTTTTTTAGTATGTATTTTTATGATTGGTAAATAATACTAATAGGGAGAATATTATGAGAAATAGATCAATATGGATAGATGATAGTAGTTTAGATAAAGAAGATATTCCTGAAAATAAATTCGATAAACTTGATACGGATATATTAATTATTGGAGCTGGTTTAACAGGAATTAATACTGCGTATTTTTTAAGAAATACAAATAAGAAGATTATAGTTATTGATAAATCTAAGGTAGGAATGGGAGTTAGTTCTAAAACTACTGCTAAAATAACTTATTTGCAACAGGATGTTTATCGTAGATTAACAAGTATTCACAATAAAAATGTGGCCTTTAAATATTATCAATCGCAGAAGGAGGCTATTAGATTAATTAATAAGATAGTTAAAGATAATAACATAGATTGTGATTTAGAGAGAGTAGATTCTGTTTTATTTGCTATGGAAGAGAAAAACGTTTCTAAATTAGAGAAAGAAAAAGAGATATTATCTAGTTATGGCGAAAAAATAAAAGATTATAGCGATGAATTTGTAGAGAATGGTTTTTTAGTTCATGACACTTATGTTTTTAATCCATTAAAATATATTGAAGCTATGAAAAATATTATTTCAGATAAAATAGATATTTATGAAGGAGTAATGGCTAAGAATATTCAACATGTAGGTGATAGATATATTGTATATACTAATAATGGTATTATTAATGCTAATACTATCGTAGTGGCTTGTCATTATCCATTTTATGTCATTCCTAATTTTTTTCCTTTTAAGACATATATAGAGAGGGAATATGTTAATGCTATAAAAATAGAAAGCCCAAAAAATAAGACTTTAATTAATATTGATAGTGATTTATATTCTTTGAGATATTATCATGATTATTTAATATTTGGTAGTAATAGTCATAGATTAACTAGTAAGATAGATTATTTTAATAATTATCAAAAAAGTAGGGATGAATTTAAAAAATACTTTTATAAAAATCCTAAATATTCTTGGATGAATCAGGATATGGTTAGTAATGATTTATTACCATTTATAGGAAAATTAAAAGATAATTTTTATATATCTACTGCATACAACACTTGGGGTATGACAAATAGTGTTGTTGGAGCTAGAATAGTAGCTGATTTAATACTTGAAAGAGATAATAAGTATGTAGAATTATTTGATCCTAGAAGAATTAATATTCCTCTTATTGTTAATTCTTTTATTGGTGTATTTCATTATTTAAAAGTATATGTTTTGGGATTATTTCATAAGAGCAATCCTTATTACGTTAAAATAGATGGTATTATATACGGTGTATATGTATCAAAGGATGAAAAAAAACATAAGGTAAAACTTATATGTCCGCATATGAAATGTCCTTTAGTATTTAATAGGGAAGAAAATACTTGGGATTGCCCTTGTCATGGCTCTAGGTTTGATATAGACGGTAATATTATTGAAACACCTTCAGTTAAGAAAATTTCCTAATACCATATTGTTTGTTTAAATAATCGTAGAATAAATTAATTTTTGGTGGATAATATGTGAGATAATAGAAGATAAAATAAGTAATTACAATTAATAAAATAGATAATATTAATGAATACTTTATCTTTTTTTTATTCATGATGTAGTAGCTTATTATTTGTATGAGTATGAATATAAGGAATAATAAAATTATGGCAATATATATTTTATGTCCTAAAATGTCATTTAATGGTATATATATAAATAGATAGATTATGACTCCTAATAAAGTAGATATGGAATAAGATAGTGAAAAATTATTAAAAGGAATATTGTTTGTTTTATAAATGATATATTCTATAACACTAAATATTAGTGAGGATGATACTATTAGTTTCATATGTTCCCATATACTTTCATTTACAGGGGCAATAATACTTATAAATGTATTAGGCATTATGTTATATATAAAGTGCAATATAATTGATAAGATAAAGGAAATTATAACTCCATATGTTTTTATTTTTTTCATAATAAATCATATGTTAATAATAAAAAAATATTGTTTTTTGAACAATATTTTTTATTTTATGGTATTAGACCAAAGCCAGTTACTATATATCTACCGCCTTGACCTTTAGCCATTGATGGTGGATTATTATATAATTTTCCGTTAACTGTTAATGATGTGGAATGACCACCATCAAGATTGGCTGCATTATATGCTCCGTATTGAAGCAGTATATCAATCATATCTTGTAATGTTGCTCCGTTAATATAGTTTTCTCCATCGATTACTAAAAACATCATAACGCCATCTTTTCTTTGTGCTATAGCTACTCTTGGTGATTTTCCCCAAGGATTACCAACAATTTCTAATGGTTCTCCGTTAACGATTAAAAATGGTCCAAATTCAATTGCTTCTTTTATTCCTGCTTCTAATGCTTCTGTACCAGTGGCACCACCCATAAGAATTAACTTTCCTTCATCATTAAGTCCTATTATATTTCCTCTGGCTGTATCATGATTTTCTAATGGCCAAATTATTTCTCCTCCATCTATAACATAACCTAGTGGAATATCAGAACCAGTGCCATTATCAACAAATCCTCCAGCATTAATACATACTGTTCCTCCATATCTATTACACATAGTAAATACTCTTTCACCATAGCCATTTTGGTTAAAGTTTTTAATGTGTATAACATGTACTTTTTCAGGATGGTAGATAGCTACTAGAAAGCCATTAGAGTTTCCTACTTTAATATTAATTATTTTATATTCATCATTACCATTTTCTCTAGTAAATAATTCTTTTTCATATTCGTTTATATAATTCTTTTTTTCTCTTGTATCTATAATAATATCATCAGCTTTAACATTTTCTTTTATTTCAACGAAGTAATTATTACTTAGTATTTTATTTACTGTTTCTTCATTATAGAAGATATAAGCAAAATATTTATGTGTCATGGTTTTCATAGCAGTATTAATTAATAATTCTCTGAAATATCCCCATGGTCCGTATGTTAGAAAATATCCACCACAGGCTAATAAATCTAGAATTATAAATATAATAGTTAATTTATATATTTTAGGTTTTCTTTTCTTTCTTTTTTTCATTTTATACCTCAATTATTTAATTACATATGGATCTTCTTTAGAACCAGTTCCTTCTTTTAATAGTTCTTTATCAATACTTAATGTAGGAGTAACTTTCGCTTTTCCTGTAACACTTTTAGTGGTCATTTTGTAATTACTGTTTTTTGTATATATTAACATACCATTTGGTTTTGTTCCTGTCATGATGAAGTAATTTGATGATTCATCATTTAAAAGTATATCTCCAATACTTGGCATTGCTACTTTACTATTAATAGTTGTTTTTATTGAATTTTTATAATCATAATTACTTTCACTTCCATAGTAGCCGTTAGACCAATTTACTTCTTTTATTTTACTCTTACAACTAAGTTGGTTTAAGAAACCATTATTTAAATAGTAAGCGACAGAATTATAATTAAAATCATTATGATAAGAACTAATATTAGAATAACTATATTCTTCTTCTAAAGTGTTATTTAAGATGATTCTTACATCGTTATCATTTACTTGATATATTCTGAAAGTATAATTATCTATCTTAACATAACTTCCAAATAATCCTTTTTCCTTTTCAATTATATAAGGATTATCTTTTGTTCCATCTCCTTTTATATAAGAAATACTGTTTTTTAGTGTTAATACTGGTTTAACACCAATAATATCTTCTCCAAAAGAAGTAAGAGCATCTCCTTCATAATTTATATACCATATTTTGTTATCTTTATTTTTACTTTCTAAGTAGAAGTATTGATTATTATTTATGTAACTATTTTTTTCTCCAGCATTAATATAATCTCTTGAAGATAGTAATGATATGGTATAATCATAATTTTCGTTTTCACATTCTGCATTAGAAAGTGTATCATATTTATCTTCACAATTTAAACTTTTCATTAGGTAATCAGTTGGTTTATTTAAAGAATTCTCAAATATTCCTGTTAGTTCTTCATCACTTTTATTTAACCATTTATATATATAAGAATTATTTTGTTCTTTATCTTTTCCGTATGCTAATGAAGTAATAGGGTTATCACTTATTATGAGTATTTCTCCATTTTGATTAACTTTTATAATTCTAAATAATATATTTGAATACTCTAGATAGTTATTATCAGAATTATTAATGAAATAATGTTCACCATTTATTACTGTATAATTATTATTCTTCTCATTATTATCATCTATTTTTGTTATTAGTAGATCATTAGTATTTTTGTTCCCATATTTTTTTTCATTTTCTTTATATAGTTTTATAAATCTTATGCCGTAAAATAGACAAGAACCTAGTATAAATATTGTACTTATTAACCAAAATATTTTCTGTATATTAATAAATTTTCTCTTAGTTATTCTTTTAGAACTTCTCATTAAATACACCTCTATTTGATTATAGCAAATATTATAAAATTAGACAATATTATTGTTAAAGGAGATATTTTATAGTATAATTTATATATAGAGAAGGGAAGATGAATATGCAAATATATCAATATGTAATTATATTAGCAGTTCTTTTTATAATAGCTTTTGCTATAATGAAAAGTAATAAAAAAGATTTAAAATTAGAATTTAATAAATTAGTTGATTATCTTGGTGGAAAAGATAATATAGTAGAGACAGAAGTAGATATGTCTAGATTTAAAGTAACTTTAAAAGATATTAGTTTAGCCAATAAAGAAGGAATTATTAAATTGGGAGCTAAAGGTGTTGTGGAAATAGAAGATCAACTAAAGATAATATATGGTCCTAATGCTAAACAATTGAAAAAATATATTGATGAATTAAGATAATTTTACAAGAAAAAATAATATTTGACATTATTCGACAAATTCTGACAAATTGATATTGTATAATCAATGTGGTGATAAGAATGTTAGTTAATATAATGTTAAATATTATTTTAGTTATGTTTCCATTACTTATTTATTTTGTATTTAGTTGTTGTAATATTTTAAATGATAAGAAATATTCTAAAATATTTTTGATTATTACTCTTTTAACTAGTTTGTATTTGGGATTAAACTATAATATTATGATTGATAATAATATTTTATTATTTTGTAATATTCCTATAGTTATAGCTTATATTAGAAAAGAAAAAGAACTTGGTATTATATTATCTATAATATTGATTATAGTATCTTATAGTTTATATAATTCTAATTTATTTGTAGCTACGATTAAATATGTATTATATTTTATTTCTTATATTTTATTAATTAGAAGAAAGAGTTTTAGAAATGATTTTTTTAACTTAATAGCAATTATACAAGGTTTTTTTATTTCTTTTGAATACTTTTTTCAATATAATGATAGTATTACAAAGATAATAGAAATTATTTTTATAGTATTTATAATGTATATAATTACTTTTA
>JAEEGL015607049.1_pt1 | contig 11735 bp, 14 predicted proteins | sample 9134231 | NCBI WGS metagenome assembly JAEEGL01 (sample SAMN16246548, study PRJNA631951) | gut metagenome | biome: gut microbiome; feature: rumen; material: fiber-attached | host: Bos | place: Iran: Karaj | collected 2018-10
AATGACAGACGGAATGGGAGGTATGGAATGAGAATCAAGGTTTTTCAAGTGAACGACGAGCTTGATCGTCATCGCACAAAATTCAGAGATTACGACAGCGTATTGAAAGAAGCAGGACGTGTCGATCCGAGTATCTACAAAACCGTTTTTGACGGAGATTTAAAGTGTGATTGCATCGAAAGCGTCTATAACATCCTCAATACAGGTTGCCCGCCCGCGTATCAGGGGCATTCGCTTTCAGTGAGCGATGTTGTCGAAGTGTGCAGTGATCAGTCCGGGCATGTCAATCCCGGTTTCTATTTCTGTGACACTATAGGATTTAAATCTCTTGCGGAGTTTGATTCCGCAAAAACAGAGCCTCTTCACGGCAAAAAAATGGTGATCGTTGAATCTCACGAACCTGCATATGAGGCTCTGGTCGAGGATAACCTCGAGTCCCTGCAGCGTGCTGTCAACGGATATATCGAAATCACTTACCCGTTCGATGACAACGCAATGGTGATAGGAAATGAGGAGGCTAAGCTCATCGGCATGGAAGGAAATAGGCGTATCAACGGATCGGTTTATGCCGGTCCGCTGCTTATTGCCGCAGATGACGGTGAAGGAGGCACAGCGGATCTGACGGACGAGCAGGTTGAGAGATATAAGCAGATGTTTTCCATGCCGGAGGATATCTCAGATGACGAGGTACAGGCTGATACCGGCTTCTTTATTACAGGCTGGTCATATTAACGGAATTTAGAGTCTGAGATTAAAGTCAGGCTCTTTTTTCATATCATCAAGTAAAGGAGGAAGTACCCATGAAGATCGACGCAAAGATCACAAAGACCTTTCCCACAGGCAACGTGAAAGCAATCGCTGACGTCACCCTTGACGACTCAGTAGCCATTCACGGAGTCAAGCTCATCGACGGAAAAAACGGAAAGTTCATTTCGATGCCGAGCGATAGATGGCAGGACAAAGACGGTAATTACAAACACACCGACATCGTCCATCCCACCAACGCCGACACAAGAAGCGGAATTTTCCATGCTGTTGAAAGCGCATATCTGTCGCTTGCACAGACCGCCGCAGAAGCACCTACGGGCATTAACATGTGATGCCAAACCAGAAACCAAAAAAACAAAAAACGAAGAAAGATGAGGTAAAACAACATGAGAAAACTCTGGAACAAAATCAAGGACAAAGCAAATGAACTCGCTATTCGCACGAAGACTGCGGTTGACAACGCAAAGGCTGAAGGCTACGTCGACAGCGGCGTTAAGATTCTGATCGCCGTGGTCATCGGCGCTCTCCTGCTCGCAGGTCTGTACGCTCTCTTCAACACCACCATCATGCCGACCGTAACCCAGAAGATTCAGCAGCTCTTCAACTACTCCGGAACTTAATCCCGGATAGGACCAATCAACTGAAAAAAGAAAGAGGTAAAAAACATGAAAAAGCTTTTCAACAAAATCAAGGACAAGGCAAACGAACTCGCCATCCGCGCAAAAACTGCGGTAGACAACGCAAAGGCTGAAGGCTACGTCGACAGCGGCGTCAAGATTCTGATTGCCGTGGTCATCGGCGCTCTCCTGCTCGCAGGTCTGTACGCACTCTTCAATACCACCATCATGCCGACCGTCACCCAGAAAGTCCGCGATCTCTTCAACTATCACGCCTGATAGATGAAGAGCATGGGGCGGCGTCTGATGATGCCGCCCCGCCAAACTCTAATCTGAAAGGAAAATCACATGAAGAAAACTATTACACTTCTGCTCACGTCGGTACTGCTTATTTTTGCGCTCACCGGATGCGTTAGAACAGACATCGGCGTAACGCTTAACAAAAACGGAACGGGCAGCATTTCAGCTTCCCTCGGAATCGAAAAGAGTGTCTATGATCAGCTGACGGCGCTTGGCGGTTCGGATGTCTTCGACGGAAAAACGCCGGAGGCCGTAAAATACGGTGATACCACATATATGACCGTAACCGAAACCAAAGAGTACGGTTCTTATGAGGAAATCAGGGAGGCCATGCTTGAACTGACGTATAACACGGATAAACTCGACGGTTTGACCGGGGACAACGATGATTTAGATGCCGCCCCTTCCGACTACACTCTTTATCAGCCTGAGACAGAAAAGAAAAATGATCGCGTCTTTGAATCTGTCAATCTGGAAAAGACCGAGGGTATTTTCTACTCCGTTTACACTTTCAGAGCCACTGTTAATCCGCCCGAAGTTTATAATGATCAGCTGAATGGCGCATATAAGATGACGATCACGGTGAATATGCCTGATAAAATCACACAGAGTAAAGGCGGCAGCCCGGATGGAAAGACCATCGTATTCGATTTTGCGGATCTTTCTGAAACGAGCGAAATCGCGGCAGTGTCCGAAGTTAACAATTACGGTGTTATTATCGGCATCTGCGTCGCGTTACTCGTCGCTGCTGTTGTTTTCGTCATCGTAATCAAGAGGAAGAAATAAGGAGGCGCGACAATGATAAGACCGATACTCCCGCCGGTACTTCCTCCGATAACACCGATCACCGTGAAGGAAACAGCCGCCGAAATTGTTTTGCAAATCGTCACCTACGCGGCGATCATCGGCATCTTTACGCTTGCCGCATGGATCATGCTGCGCCATTCAAAAAAGGATCTGAATGAGCCGATCATTCCGGCAGCGCTGATTTCATACGCGGGAGTCGGTCTTATCCTTCTCCTTGTTCACGGAATATCCCTCGTTGCAATAAAAGGTTTGATCCTCTGTATGATACTTCTCTGGGCAAGCCTTTCTGACATCGCCAAGCATGAGGTTCCGGATTTCATATATGCTATGATCCTCATCCTTGCTTTTGTCGGCTTTGACCCGGCGAACATTCCGTCGATGCTGATAGGCGCTGCGGCGGTTTTTGTTCCTCAGCTGCTGGTCTCCATATTAAGGCCGAAAAGAGCCATCGGCGGTGCCGACATCAAGATATCTACTGCGCTTGCATTTCTTCTCGGCGTGGAAAAAGGGATATTCGCACTGCTTGTCGGACTTGTCTCCGGCGTAATCATCATGTTAATTGTCAGAAAAATCCGTAAGGAAACGAACAAGGAGCCGTTTGCGCTCGTACCGTTCCTCAGTTTTGGAGCGATGCTGGCGTTTTTGATTTGATATGCTCCGGAAAGTGAGGAAAGCAATTGAAAAACAGAACTATCATAGGGATTATCTGCATCGTTCTCGCTCTGGTAGTCACCTTTGCCGTCGCGCCGCTTGTAAATAAGCTCGCGGAAAGCAAAGTTGATATCGTCCGTATGACGCAAAACGTCGTCCAGGGACACCAGATTTCTGAAAACGATGTGGAAGTCGTCAAAGTCGGCGGTTACAATCTCCCCGCTGACGTCATCGTAAGAAAAGAAAATGTGGTCGGCAAATTTGCAGCCACTGACCTGAAAGCCGGAGATTATCTGCTTCCGTCCAAGCTCTCCGCAACGTCGGACAAGGCAAATGATGTATTCCGTACGCTCAACGGCGATAAACAAGCAATCAGCATCACTATCCAGACTTTTGCGGGCGGTCTGTCAGGCAAGCTCGAAAATGGAGATATCGTGCAGCTCGTCGTATACGAAAATGACACTGCGAAGGCGATCATGCCCGGCGCGCTCACCTATGTGAAGGTGATTACGACCACGACAGCGGAAGGCGCTGACAAGGATGAGCTAACGGTAAACGAAGACGGGACCTATGAACTCCCGTCGACGGTTACTCTGCTCGTAAACCGTGAACAGGCCAAACTGCTCGTGGAATATGAAAACAGCGGCAGAATCCACGCGGATCTCGTTTTTCGCGGCGACGAAGCAACCGCACAGAAATTCCTCGACGCGCAGGATGAGTATTTCAGACAGATGAAAGAAAAAACTGAGGAAGGAGATTCCACGGATACCGGAGATGAGGATAGCGAAGGATTCGATATCGTACAGTACGCCAATGATATCATCAACGGCAAAGTCCCAGCTTACCTTCCGGAAACGGAGGTAAGCGGAGATGAGTAAGATAATCTCAATCTGGGGATCTCCCAATTCCGGAAAGACAACCTTTGCCTCGAAGCTGGCTCAGACCATCTACGATAAGTACCAGGCAACCGTCATCCTTCTGTGTGCGGACAACGAAACGCCGGCGCTTCCTGTCATTCTCCCGAATTACAAGAAGGAAGATATGTTCTCAGTAGGCGCGGCGCTTGCGAAAACAGATATCACGCAGGAAGACGTCATCAAACAACTGGTAACTATAAAGCAGAAACAGAACTTCGGTCTTCTCGGTTTTATCGATGGCGAGAACAGATACACATACCCGTCGTTCGACGAAACAAAAGTCAGAACGCTTCTCACGGTGCTGTCTACGCTCGCGGATTTCATAATTGTGGATTGTACGAGCAATCTCAAAAACCCGATTTCGCGCGTTGCGATTAAAGAAGCCGATGAGGTAATCAGACTGGCGTCGCCTGATCTGAAATCCGTCAGTTTCTTCGCTTCGCAGCTTTCTCTGTATGCTGATCCCGTATTCGGGCTCGACCGTCAGATTCAGGGAATAAACGTACCCGACGGGGATCTGTATATGCCTATTGAAGAAGCAAAATCAAGGCTGCACGATCCGAGATTCGTCATTCCCTACAGCAGAGCCGTCAAGGAGCAGATGCTCGACGGAAAGCTGATGGAGCCGGTCAACGACAAGAAATTCAACGATAAATTCAAGGCAATCGTAGATAAGATCGTGGGGTGAGCAAATGGCGAAGACTATTGACTTCTGGACTCTGCTGAAGCTGACACAGGAGTACGTTTCGCAGCACTACGCCGCCGTTCTGACCGACAAGGGCAAGCTGAATCAGTTAAAATCCTACGTGGACAAGTATCTGCGGGATAACGATTATCACGTGGAAAACCTGACTACAAAGGAACTCATAGACAAACTGTACTGCGAAATGGCGGAATACAGTGTCTTGACACCGTTTCTGGGCTCGCCGGAACTTGAAGAGATCAACGTCAACGGCTGGGACGACATTGCGCTGACCTATCTCGACGGAAGCATCGTCAAGATGAAAGATCACTTTCATTCTCCGCAGCATGCCGTGGATATTATCAAAAGGCTGCTGCATCACAGCGGAATGATCATAGATAACGCCACTCCCACAGCACAGGGACATCTGCCCGGAAACACCCGCATCACGGCACTGAAAGAGCCAATCGTGGACGAAGAAAGAGGCGTGTCGGTCTCCATCCGTTTGCTTCACCCGTCAAGAGTTACAAGAGAAAAGCTCGTTGAAACCGGTTTTGCGACGCAGGAAATGGTTGATTTTCTGTGCATGTGCATCAGATACGGAGTGCCTTTCGTTGTTGCCGGGGCGACGAGTTCCGGCAAAACAACTTTGCTGAACGCGATCATGACGTCGATTCCGGATACGAAACGCGTATTCACCATCGAATCCGGCTCCCGTGAATTAAGCCTTGTCCGCCGAGATGAAAACGGTAATATCACAAACAACGTGGTGCATACGCTATCCAGACCGTCGGACAATCCTGCTTACGACATTACCCAGGAAGATCTTGTCGTGGCGTCGCTTCGTTTTAACCCGGATGTGGTCTGCGTAGGCGAAATGCGAGACGTGGAATGCTACTCCGCCGTGGAAGCTTCACTTACCGGTCATACTGTTGTGTCGACCGTTCACGCGGGTCCGGCGTCGGCTGCGCATATGAGGATAGCGTTGCTCTGTCAAAAGCGGTTCCCCATAGACTTCAATACGTCGCTGATGCAAGCGGGACAGGCATTTCCGCTTGTCGTATACGCTCACAAGCTGGAAAACAACGACAGACGGATCATGGATATTTCCGAATGTATCATTAACTCGTCCGGCGAGCGCGAGTACAGCTGTCTGTACAACTATCAGATAGACAAAAACACTATTAAGGACGGAGAATTCATTATAGATGGACACTTCGGAAAACCCAATATCATGTCGCAGAATCTAAAACAGCGACTGATGCAGTACGGTGTGCCGCAAGACGAACTAAACAGATTTTTGAAGAAAGGAGATGACGGCGCATGATTGTTTTTTACCTGATCGGATTCCTGCTGATTTCCGTCGGGATTATTCTTTTGCTCGGCATTACGCCTGAGGTCGTAACGAACGATATGATGAAATTCATATCGCCAAAGCAGACGCTCCGCGACAAGGCGCAGATCGCCAAAGGCAGAAAAAAATCCAGAAAGATCACCAAAGAAATCCTTCACATCAAGGAAGCGCTGGAGGTTACCGGCAAAGGAAAACAGTTCACGATAGCGTGCGCAGCTTCGGTTGTGATGCTTGTCGCCGGTTGTTTCCTTGCCGTCCTTCTTAACAACTATTTCCTTATTCCCGTATTCGCGGCGGCGTTTGCTATGCTGCCGTTCCTGTTTGCCAAAAACACAATCGCCGCGTATGACAAGCACATCAAAGAGGAAATGGAGACTGCACTCTCTATCATTACTACGTCGTATATCCGCTCCGACGATATAGTCGGCGCTGTTAGCGAGAACATCACATATTTGAAACCGCCGATTCGTGAGATCTTTCAGGGATTCGTCGGGGATGCGACGATGATCTCGTCCGACCTGAAGGAGGCCATCAAAAACCTGAAAGAAAAGATTGACAACGATATCTACCGCGAATGGTGCGATACGCTGATTGCCTGTCAGGACGACAGAACCCTCAAGGATACGCTGCTTCCCATTGTGGGCAAACTGACAGACGTCCGAATCGTAAATAATGAACTAAAGACAATGCTCGCTGAAGTGCGGAAGGAATACTGGATGATGGTTATTCTCGTTATAGCCAATATTCCGCTTCTTTACGTTCTCAACAAGGACTGGTTTCACGCGCTCATGTTTACGATACCGGGCAAAATCGTGCTCGCAATATGCGCTCTGGTCATACTCATTACGGCTCTGCTGATGATGAAATATACCAGACCGATTGAGTACAAGAGATAAGGAGGAACTAACACTATGTTACAGGCAATAACAGGCGCTCTGTTCGGCGTCGGGCTCTTTCTTATCCTTGCGGACGCACTGCGTGTACCGTTTTTCGCAACGTCAACTGCAGCGGGAAACCTTGCCAAACGGCAGAAGCAGAAGACCGGGACGATAGAAATATGGCTGCACGATCTTGCCATGTGGATCTCAAAGAAGCTCCGTCTTAACGAATACAAACGGATGCAGCTTGAAACCGATCTCAAATCGGCAGGTATGAATACCTCGCCGGAGATGCATATTGCGAACAGTGTCGTAAAAGCGATGCTCGTCGGCATATTTGCAGTTCCGACGTTCTTCATCTTTCCGATTCTGACACCGGTTGTGATCGCGCTCGCTATCTTTATGTATTTCAGAGAAAGCAAGGGCGTGGCGAATAAGATCAAAGCCAAAAGAAAAGCAATCGAATATGAACTGCCGAGATTCGTCTCTCATATCGAGAAAACCCTGAAGCACAACCGCGACGTGCTGTACATCCTTGACAACTACAAGGAAACGGCCGGTCCGGAGCTGAAAAGCGAACTTGAAATCACGGTTGCGGATATGCGCTCCGGAAACTACGAAGCGGCTCTGACAAGGCTGGAAAACCGCGTCGGCTCTTCGATGCTGTCCGACGTTTCAAGAGGGCTGATCGGAGTCCTTCGCGGCGACGAAACCGAGATCTACTGGTCGAGCCTCGCCGTAAAATTCTCGGATTACCAGAGGCAGCTGCTCAAGCAGGAAGCCCAGAAGGTACCGAGAAAGGTAAAACGCCTATCAATGTGTCTCCTGTTCTGCTTTATGGCGATCTATATCGTCGTAATCGGTATGGAGATCGTTTCGTCTCTCGGCGTCTTATTCGGCTAACGGAGGTGACAATGTGAGAAAAATCTTAAAAAACAAGCGCGGCGAGAACTATATCGACACGGTTGTCGGTGTGGTCGCCGCAATGATGGTCATTGTTATCGCTCTCAACATCTTCAGCTTTTTGACACTCAAGCAGGATCTTGACTATTACGCAAAAGAGATGGTTGAGGTTTGCTGTGCCTACGGCAAGACCTGCGATGAGGTGCAGGACAGAGATGAAGAACTCGCCGAGGAACTCGGCTTCTCACCGGATCTCTCATTTAACGGCACGGAGTATTTCAATGTCAACAAGCGCACCGTCCAGTATGGTGAGGTTATTGTTGTCGAAATCTCTTATCAGACCTATGTCAGAGGACTTGGCGTGTTCAAGATCCCCGTAACGCTGACCGCAAAGCATAGCGGTCTGTCGCGGAAATACTGGAAATGAGGCGATTACTATGAATCCTCTGAAAAACAGGCGCGGGAGCAGTTATTTCACGCCCTGTGTTGTCGTACTCGTGCTCGCGATGATCCTTTCGGTCGTCCTTTTTTACGCGACAACGAAATCGACTATTGAAACCACAAGGGACAACACAAGGCGCGTTCTGGACTCCTACGTCATGAAACACAGCATCGAGATTTATAACAACATCAAGCAAGGTAACGATTTTACGGAGGACATTGAAAATTCTTTCTATCTTTCCGCAGTTTCTTCGGAATTGTCTCTGGACTCTTCGACCGGTTACCTTTATACTGTTGATGCAAACGGCGATATCGTCTACAGAATGACTAATCCGAATGTTACCTACAAGGTGGACAATACGCTGCAGTTGAAAGCAAGCTACGATCTGCAGATACCGGTATGGTTCGCCGGCAAGATCATTTACTGGTTCACTGTTCCGGTTACTGTGGGAAGCAGCCTCACATTAAAGTGAGAGAAAGGATGGTCAAAATCATGAAACACAAAACACTCATTTGCGCGATTATTATCGCGATAGGCATCATCGGCGTCGTGGGGTTCATTATCCTCGGAAGCTCCGGAGGTAAAGCAAACACTCCCGTCGATCCCGAATCAACCTCGGAGACTGAAGTAAACGTTCAAACGCCTCCGGTTACCAACGACCCTTCCGTTGTTACTCCGGCAACGAATGATCCGACAGAAACATCTAATCCGGGCGAAACGGAAACGCAATTCAATCCTGATGATCCGGTCGGAAACGGCGATGTCGCTCCGGACGAAATCCCGGACGATGACAGCAAGGTCAAGGTGGTAACCGATTCCGCCGAGGTCGATAACAAGCAAATCCCCGCCGCTCCCGTCGTTACTCCTGACGACAAGGTTGAGACTTCTGAAAAGGACAAGAATGAGGTCAAAACTGGCAATGTAGCCGATGATCACGAAATAATCAACGACTCGGTGCTCGAAAAGAAAGAAGACGAGCAGAAGAAAAAGGACGAGGAAGCCAATAAGGATGACAAGCCCGCTACGGAGGTCGGCGAGGAAAAGACGGTCGGCGACGAAGAGGATAAGCCCGTAAGCTTCATCGACGATACAGAAGACAAAAGTGAAGACGCAAGCACAAACGGCAACGCTCCGGTGTTCGTCGATCCTGCTCAGGGCGGTCCCAATCCCTTCGAAGGCGGAGGCGACTCCGAAATCGATGATCATAACTCGGATGAGTTCATAGACGAAGGCGGCGACAAACCCGGTGAAGGAATCCACTTTTAATATCAGGCTCAAAGCAAAGGCGGTATCGAAAGGTACCGCCTTAAGCTTTGGAAAGGAGAAGGAAAAGCTTTGAAAAGAATAATTGTTATCTTTTTGCTGATGGCGACCTTGCTGTCGGCTTTTTCTATTACGGCGTTTGCGGGAGATGACAATGCGACCGGAGGCGACGGAAACACCCATCCCGCAGCCGAAGGATACGGCTGGTACAACTCCTATCAGTATCTGTACAAGGTTACGCTCTTTGTTGGCAAGAAGGATACCGCTAACAAGCAGTCGTCGCTTACAAACGATTTTTACCGAATCGGTACGGTTATCGTCAAGAAAACAGGCTGGGACGTCAGTTCCTCCGTTGTTTTCGGTAATGGAACGAAAGTAGATTACTACAGCGGAACGCCAATGACCCGGCTGCAGAGTCCATATATTATCTCCGACGCGAACTGCCCCAAAATCCCTATCGCATGCGGCGGTGATATTGATGTGGTCAAACAGTATTTCGGCTCGACCGGTACAATGAATACACTTCTCAACGCAATTGCTGCAAAGGAAGGAAATACCGCATACGGCCTTCTGAAAAACAAAACATTCACAATAAACGGCAAGACCAAAAGCGGATGGGCAGAAGCCGATCTGATGCCTAACGGCACGACTAACAAGGTGCCGTGGGTTATCGTTTATGAACCGATGATCCTGATGCACCTGAAAGACAAAGTCAGCATGGTTGCCTTTACCGCAACGGAATACGCTATCGCACAGCAGAACGGCTGGTATAACTGGCGTAAGGGATCTGACGGCTCAGGACAGAACGTCGCGATTTTACCCGAAAGACATCTGCCATCCTCCATTCAGCTTGAGGAATCGTGGTTCGGCTATCCGGTTTATCCGGTACACGATGACTCCTACCGCTGGGAATATACCGACATTATAAAAGGCGGCGGCTGGGGTATGAGATGGCTCGGAGCTAACGTTGATAACGGAATCGATCTTTCGGTTCAGTTCCTCGAATACGATCCCGCTCCGGTAGTTGAAACCAGAGTGCACCATAAAATCAAGTGGTGCAACAACAAAAACTATGAGCAGACCGTTCTCTGTGAGATTTACAGCGGTGACTATCTGGTAACCTCCTATACGCTCACGATTCCCGGCAACTCTTATGTGATCAAGGATACGGTGCTCATTTATCATGCGACCAGGACACATAAAATGATCGCAAAAATCAACTACGCGAACCGTTATTCGGAAACGAATCCGAATAACAACGCGGCAACGGTTACGGTAATTCCCAAGTCATCGGATAAACCCGCTATAGACTATGGCGTTTATTTCGGAGGCGTGGAGACGCCGGAACCGAACAGCTATGGCCAGGTCGAAGTGACCTGGAAAAATTACAAGCAGGACTTTGGAACGGTGCTCTGTGAATTGTACCGCGGAAGCACACTTGTGTGGTCCGGATATAAGTCGTTCGAAGGATATGAGGCTATTAAGGAAACCTACAGTGTTTACTACCCCGGCACTGCCGAGCAGACACTGACCGCAAAAATCAACTACGCGCACAAAGATGAGGAAACCGATCCTAACGATAACATGCGTCAGAAGAAGGTGCAGCCGGTAGCCCCGGTGGACAGCACATATGACTTTTCGGTTGCCGGCATCGCGGTTAATCCCAGTTCTGTTTATCAAGGCGGAACTGTAACGGTGAGTTTCTATTCGGATAACTGGAACCAGGATCTGGAATACGACAACATTCTTGTCGAGCTGCTCGTTGACGGAGTGGTAGAAAAAACTTCGCTTGAGCATTATGAGGCCTACGGAAGAAACTATCATTCTTACAAAATCCAGCTTGAAGATGCCGGCACACATACTATTGCCGCTCGAATCAACTGGGCGAACAGATTTTCTGAGGATAACGCTACCAACAACTACACCTCCACTACGGCGACTGCAAGACCATATTATGAGTTTTCGGTGACAAGTCTCAACGTTACTCCGGTTGAAGTCGGCAAAAACGATATGGTCAGTCTAACGTTCCGTACAGACAGCTGGGATCAGTATAACGCATACGCGAACATCCCGGTTCAGGTGCTTTTTGACGGCAAGGTGGTCTACACCGAGTATGTCAATTACGACGTTTACGGCGGCAAAAACCACAGTCT
>JAEEGL015998715.1_pt1 | contig 11735 bp, 10 predicted proteins | sample 9134231 | NCBI WGS metagenome assembly JAEEGL01 (sample SAMN16246548, study PRJNA631951) | gut metagenome | biome: gut microbiome; feature: rumen; material: fiber-attached | host: Bos | place: Iran: Karaj | collected 2018-10
ATTAGCTTTAGAGTCGACCGCGCGCCGTCTATATCCGAATTATGCGAATGTGGATTGGTCAGGGAATGTAGGTTATGATAGAGACGATCCCAAAACTTATTTTAGTACCATGGGTTTGGCTGCTTAAGACTAGCCCATGTAAAACCTCGTGAACCGCGCCCGCGGGTGTCACAATTGTGGCTAACGGTTAGGTCCCTCGTGGATGAGACCGTGCCAAGATTCTTCATAATATTCATTAAAAAGGAGACTTATTAATGATTATTGGAGAAATATATATAATAACAAATATTCAAAATAATAAAGTTTATATAGGACAAACAATTCGTCCTGTAGAGTATAGATTTAATAGACACATTAATGATGCTTTAAATAATAAATTAGATACTCATTTTGCTAGAGCAATTAGAAAATATGGTCCGCAAAGTTTTAAACTTCAAGTTATTGATAACGCCGAAACACAAGATGAATTAAATTTAAAAGAACAGTATTGGATTCGTTTTTATGATTCAGTTAATAAAGGATATAATGAAACCGATGCAATTTCTAAATGCGGAGGCAATACTTATCAATCTAAAACTAAAGAAGAAATGAGTATTATTAAAGACAAAATTCGTAAAACAAAAGTTGGTGCCAAAAATCCAATGGCGCGCAAAGTAAAACGAATTAATATAAAAACTGGCGAATCCGATATTTTTGATACTGTTATAGCTTGTGCTAAAGCCTGCGGTATTAAAAACGGTAAAACCTCAATTAGTACTCGATTAAATGGACAGGTCAAAACCCCATTTAAAAATACTTGGATATTTGAATATTATGAAGAATAAGGTGTATCGACTATCCCTGATGAGTGTAAGGGAGTAGAGTTAGAGATAGGCACTAACTCCAAGCGCGAGGCCATCGAAAGATGGAACATATAGTCAGTGCTAATGGCGACATTAGATTAACACGTGTAGAACAGCCAATGGGTATGATATTAACGGTTTTGGTCAGTTAAAAGACGGGAGAGGTAATATCTGTCCTGTAACAATTATATTGCCAACTCTCGCTATGGAGGCAGGAAATGTTGAAGACTTTATGCTTTTGCTTGACGAGAAAATTCACGAAGCTAAAGATATGTTACTTGAGAGGTTTGAGTACATTTGTTCTCAAAGCTCATCCTCCGCGAAATTTATGTACGAGAATGGCACAATGGAAGGTTATATACCTGAAGAAGGGATTAGAAGCGCACTAAAACATGGTACTATTGTAATTGGACAACTTGGATTAGCTGAATGTTTACAAATACTCATTGGCTGTGACCATACAGAAAAACAAGGAATGGAATTAGCAAAAAGAATTGAGCAACTTTTTAAAGATAGATGTGCTGAATTTAAACAACAATATAAATTAAACTTCGGCGTATACTATACTCCGGCTGAAAATTTATGTTATACAGCTATGACAAAATTTAAGGAAGATTTTGGTGAGCTTCCAAATATTAGTGATAGAGATTATTTCACAAACTCAATGCATGTTCCGGTATGGAAAGAAATTTCTCCTTTTGATAAAATTGATATAGAAGCTGAACTTACTGGTTATTCAAGCGCGGGTTGTATTACTTACGTTGAACTGGAAGGAGCTGTACTTAAAAATCTTCCAGCTTTAGAACAGATTGTAAACTATGCTATGGACAAAGACATTCCATATTTTGCAATTAATATTCCAAATGATATTTGTAATGAATGCGGTTGGACTGGTGAGATTGCTAATGAATGTCCAGAGTGTGGCTCGACAAATATTCAGCGACTTAGACGTGTTACTGGATATTTAACTGGTAATTATACAACAGCTTTTAACTATGGTAAACAAAAAGAAGTTGAAGATAGATATCAACACAGTAAAAAATTATGAGTAAATATAATAAAATAATTAAAAATGATGTTGTAAACGGAGAGGGAGTAACTGTCTCCCTCTTCGTTCAAGGGTGTCCTCATCAATGCTCGGGCTGTTTCAATCCTGAGACTTGGCCTTTTAATTGTGGAGAAGAATATACACCCCATACCAAATGGGAAATATTAGAAGCCATCGGCGCAAATAACATACAACGAAACTTTTCTTTACTTGGGGGAGAACCATTGGCGCCACAAAATCTAAAAATGAGTGAAGATATTGTACGTGCAGTGCGCGCGGCTTATCCAGATATTAAAATATTCTTATGGACAGGATACACTTTTGATGAATTAGACAAAACATCCTCTTATATTAAATCTATTTTAAATAATATCGACGTTTTAGTCGATGGTCCTTTTATTGAAAAAGAAAAAGACTTAGATTTATTTTTTAGAGGGAGTCGCAATCAAAATATTTGGATTAAAAACATAGAAGGAGATTGGATAAATGTCAACAGAACAGCTAGAACATATAACGGTTAAATATGGAAAATTAAAAAAAATGATGAAGGCTTTAGAACAAATTAACCCAACAGACGACACAGATATTAATTTTGAATTTGTCGTCGGTAGTTGTTTTCCAAATATATTAGAAAACATAAAAAAAGCACTACATACTCAATATACTAAAGGCTATTTAACAGGCTTAAAAGAAGGAAAAGAAATTGACAATACAAAACTAAATTAACAAACTGGTGTAATCATTACTCCTTTTTTCTACTTAAAATTAAGAAGAATAAAAGAAAGGAGGGGAAACAATGATTAATAGTTGGGCATTGGTAAATATTTTATTAGCCTTTGTAATAGGTATTTTATCACTGGTCTTTCTTTGTAAAAAGAAAGATGAAAAATTAACCCCTTATCAAAGACGAAAAGTCTATTTTGCTAAAAGTGTTGGAATAGAAATCGGTATTGTGGCTTGTTTAATTTGTCTATTTGGAGAAAGTGATACCCCAACAATTGATTTAGTTGATAAGTGGACAATTATTATGCTTATGCTATTTGGCGCAGAGCTATGTGCAGGGCATTTCATAGATAAGAAATGCCACGAAACAGGGCTACATGAATAGATTATAAAGTGTGTAAAACCAGTTTGTATAAACTGGTTTTTTAAATTTTGACAAAAAAAATTTTTTTTGGTATAATATATATAGAAATAAAAGTATGGGAAAATTTAGTGATTATAAAAAGACTACAACTGCATTTTGCCATTATTGTGACTGGTGTATTTGTAGAAAAGGACATAAGTGTAATTATTATAAAAAATATGTTAAAAGTTTAAGGAAGAAAAAGAATGATAAAAGTAACAAATGTAAAAATATTTAATTTTGAAGGCGCATTTAGGGGTATGCGAAATCCTATGAATAGTTGGAAGCAAAGCGATAGTTACTTCGACAACTATTCAAATATCATAGGAGATAAAGATATAGCTCTTGCGCAGAAGTTAATTAAAGCTGGACCAGACCATTCAAAATTTATGAGACAAATATTTGTTTCAATGGATATTACTGCGCCGCTTTATTGGTGGAAAGAAATGGATACTTATAAAGTAGGAACGGTTGCAAATTCAACCTCTACAATGCATAAGCTTTCTTCTGAGCCGTTAACAGAAAAAGACTTTAGTTTTGATAAAGATTGGGATTTATTCTATAATATGGCAAAAGAATCTATTATAGGATATTGTGAGCAAATGAGAAAAAAATATGTTGCAACCAATGACAAACGATACTGGCGCGCACTTATTCAACTACTTCCAGAGTCATATAATCAAACCCGTACATGGACTTCAAACTATGCAATTTTGCGTAATATATATTTTTCACGAAGTAATCATAAATTAAGTGAATGGCATGATTTTTGTAGAGAAATAGAACGCTTACCATTTTCAAAAGATTTAATTCAATTTACTGGAGGTAATGATGAGACTAATTGAAAGAACAGAGAAATATGTTGTAGACTCTGAAGAAGAAGCTATTAAGTTAATTCAAAATGCTAAAGAAGATGCTACAAATAATGGATATATTCTTGGCGCGAGTGGATATACTTATAAAACCAAAAAAGCTAAAGGCGAAATTATTGGAGAAGTATGGGTTACATCCATAAAGAAAGTACTTGGAGGAGTTTGGGACGATTATGAATAATGAAGATACTAACATGGTTGTTATAGGTGAACAAGAAGAATTACCTTCTTACACAACTACTAGTGCGGAAGGATTAAATATTATAGAAGAAGATGAATTTGACGATGAAATTAATGAAGATTTAATGCGACTTTACGAAGAAAATCAAGAAGCTATTGATTTTATTGGCGGTTTTGATACATTTGAAGCACTCTTTGATATTCCTGATGAAGAGTTTGACGAATTAAGACCTCACTTCTTGGCTATGTTTGTATCTATGATGAATGAGCCAGCTATACGAGCAGACCTTCGCCAAGAAATTTTAATACAACATTATACATTGGATTCTATAGAAGAAGAATTCTCAAGAGCAATAGAAGCTATTGAACAAATAGATGAAATTAGCGAATCTAAAAAAGACCTTTTAAAAGAAATTTGTATGCTAACCACAAATAAAGTTAGACAAATTCTTGAAGAAGAAAATCAATCAATTCATATTCCATGTCAATTAGAAGAAGGAGTACAGCTTCCAACATACGCACACAATACTGATGCGGGCTTAGACATATATGCTAGAGAAGAAATCACAATCAATCCAGGCGAAACCAAAATCATTGGAACGGGAATTAGAATGGCTATTCCAGAAGGCTATGCCGTACTTATTCAGCCGCGCTCTGGTCAATCGGTTAAAACAAAATTACGTATTGCAAACACTCCTGGTCTTATTGATAGTGGATATAGAGATGAAATTGGAGTAATTATAGAAAATATCGAGCCACCTTTTAAAGATATAGAATATGAGTTTGATGACAATGGAGAAATTCACATTAAATCAATTCTTCATGGTCAAGCCTATACAATTGCAGAGGGACAACGTTTTGCCCAAATGCGATTAGTTCAAGTTCCAAAAGCATTATTTACTGAAGTGGAATCTGTAGGAGAAATAGGTGAAGACCGCGGTGGCGGCTTCGGCTCTACTGGAATTGGCTAAACTTAAAATAGATGATATAAGAAAGGCGGCGATAGAACACGGATGGACACTACTTTCAGAAGAATATAAAAATTTAGATACTGAATTAGCTTTTGAATGTAATGAAGGACATAAAGTATTTCTACCATATAAAAAAGTTAGAAATAAATGGGAATGTCCCATCTGTAAACAAAATCAATATAATAATTTTTCAAATGAAATAATAGCAAAAAAGAAATCAATACAACGCTCTATTGGATTAGACCAAGCTACTCATATAACCGGATATTCAATTTTTGATGATGGTAATTTAATCAATGCTGGTTTTTTTGAAGCTGGCGCGGACGACGAAATAGAGCGTGATATAGAAATAAAAAATTGGTTAATTCAACTAATTCAAAATTGGAAACCAGATATTATAGGTATTGAAGGAATACAGCTTCAACAACTTAATAATAAAACTGTTGGGGTTACAACCTATCAAACTTTAGCTCGTTTACAAGGTATTTTAATGGCTACTTGTAATGAGCAAAAAATAGAATATATAATCGTTCCACCAGCTACTTGGCGCGCACATTGTGAAGTTAAAGGACGTTCTCGTGTAGATAAGAAGCGTTCTATGCAAAATAAAATAAAAGAATGGTTTGACATAACTGTTTCAGATGATGTAGCCGATGCTATTGGAATTGGAAAATATATAAGTGATAATCATAAGAAAAAAGTTGAAATATTTAACTGGGAATAGGAGGAAATATTAATGGTTACAGTTACAATGGAACAAATTATTGATTTTAGAAGAAGCGGTGATGTATTTAATGCTATGGCGCTTCCATTAAAAGCAGCTTATAAGTTAAACAAAATTAGACAGTCTGTTGAAAAAGAAGCAGATTTTTATTCTGATAAGTTTCAAGAAATTATTGACAAATATGCAAAGAAAAATGATGAAGGTGAATACGTTTTCAGTGAAGATGGTGACCAAATCATGATTAAAGAAGGTATGGTCGATGAGTGTAGCAAAGCTCTTGAAGACTTACAGAAGTTGGAAGTAGAAATTGAAAACTACGGTCTTACAATTGAAGATTTAGGTGAAGATATTGAATGTACTCCTGACCAGCTGAGTGCGCTGATGCCATTTATGGAATAAAAGAAAATTAAAAGAGGTCGTTTATACGACCTCTTTTTTATTTATCTAAGGTTTCTTACTTGTGTAACATTTCTATAACCTGCGTCTTTAACAATATTTTCTTTAACTCGTTTAGCAATTTTATCTACATCATAATCACTATTGATGTGGTCTACATTAATATTAACCATTATTTCTGTATTTCCAAAGTCACCAGACAAGTCTGTTGCTTTAGCTAAAACATCTCGTAAAGCTAAAAAGTTTTTAGTATCATTAGCATTTAATACAAGTTCTGGTTTTGATGGGGTTCCATCAAGCCAAGCTGGACCGGTATAATTGGCAAGACCACCAGTAGCATATCCGGCAACACCACGTTTTTTTAGTACTTGGGCATATTCATCACCGACATTTTTATTTTTAGCCATTTTAACAAAATCGGCTTTTTTATATTTATCTAAAGTAATACTACCCTTTGCGGCGTCCCAAATTTTTACTCCGTCTTTACCAAAATTATAGTATATTTTTCCATTTGCTCCAACACTAGCAGTAATACCATTTTTTAATTTATATTGCTTACCAGCCAATCCTAAAGTTGATACTAAAGATTTCATGTTTTCGTTAATCTTACTACCAACTTTTCTATTTTTAATAGCGTATGTTAATGCTTCAATACTCTCTTTTTTATTACTAGAAGCAATTGCTTTAGTTAACTTATCAATAGTAACTGAAGTAACTTTTCCAGTGGCTTTTCCAGTTTTTGAATCCCAATCTCTAAAATAAAGGGTAGAACCACTTGCTGCAACTAACTTAGTTCCTTTTGCATTAATGTGTCCAGACCTTTTTCCACCTTTTTTATTACCATTAATATCTAAAGTAGCTTCGACGCCACCCATATCAGATTGTTTTACGTCTTTATCTTTTATATTTTTATTGATAAGTTTTTGCATTTCTGTGGCACTTTTACCAGTATTTGCTTGTACTGTTGCGCCACTTACTCCAGCTTTTAAGGCTTCATCTTCACCGTATTGCTTAATAATTGACTTTCCAGAATATCCGGCTTTTTTAGCTTTTGTTGCTGAATTATATTGAGCAAAATCACCAATAGAATACCCTGCGGCAGTATATTGTTTTGCACTAAATCCTGCTTTTAAAATACTTTTATCTGAATAACCTGCTGCCTTTAATTCAGTGGGATTAAAACCAATTGCTTTTAATTCTGATACTTTTGTACCATTTTCACGAGCTTGTCTTGCTTGTTCAATTCTGCTAGATTGTAAAGATAATTCAGTATTATTAGCCGCCTTTTCTGTATTCTCTTCAACTTTTAAAAGGGTTTCTAATATTTTTTGTTCTGTTTGTAATATAGGTAATTCTTTACTATAAGCTTGATATTTCGCTATAGCAACTTCCCAAGCTTGTAATAATTGTTCTTGCTGTGCTGGTGTCGCCTCATTAAAACCTTGATTTGCTAGCCAAGCTTGTTTAATTTCATCGATGTTTGAATCAACATCTGCTAACCACTCTTTAACTTGTTCTAAATTAGTTCCTGTCGCAGCCGCAAAATCTTTTTGTGCTTCAAGTAATTCAATTTGACGCTCACGTTGTTTCGCCGCCTCGTCACCTTGCTGTTGAAGTTTTTCAATTAACTGGTCTTCTAATGTGCGTTGATAATTTTGTTGAGCGTCAGCGATTTCTTTTTCAAGTTGAGCTATTTCAACTTGATGTCCTCCAGACGTGTCCGCTCTAAGAGCTGCGAGTCTTTGATATTGTTTTGATAAATCAGACTCGGTTTTTTTGTTATCTTCTTGTTTTCTACGCTCTTCTAATCTGCGCTTAACCTCATCAATTAAATTTTCAAAGGCTTTAGTTAAGGCACTATTTAGCTTATCTAAACGTCTAATTTCTTCTTCAGCTTGTGCTTCTAATCCACTAAGTAATTGCTCTTCAAACTCTGCTATAAAACTTTGATATTCTTCTATTGTTTCATAAATTTGAGAAAGAGCTTCTTGTGCATCAGCAATTGATTCAATAAAAGCTTGTTGTTTTTCAAAAATTTTATCTAAAACTTCTTTAATTGCATTATTAGTATCAACGTTATAATTTTTCTCATCTAAAGCTTTAATTGCATTATTATAATCAAAATTACTTCCTGTTAAATTTGCTTCCTCTAAAAATTTAAAAGCTAATTCTGCTGCCTCATAATCACCTTTGGCTTCAGAAGAATTAGGATTTGGTAAATATTTTTTTAGATATGTATATAAATTTGTACTATCTATAAATTCTTTATATGCATTGTCTATTGCTTGACTTTTTCCTTGAGCTTGTGCAACTAAAAGTTCTCTATTGCTTGCCAAAGATTCTATTATTTTTGGTAAAGCATCTGCCGCAGTACCAAAACCAGCTTCTAATTTAGTAAATTGCAAATCAGTTTTCTTACCAGCAATATCTAATCTTTTTGACAGCACTTCAAGACGTTGACTTAACAAATAAACACTTGTAATACTTTTCTCCCAACGATAAAAAGATTCATATATATCATTATTAAGTTTATCAAGTGCTTCTCTTGCTTTCGTAATATTATCTTCGGCAGTATTACGTTTTGAAATACGTTCATTAATTTCTTTTTCTGCGGCTTCTTTAATTGCTTTTGCTTTAGATTTATTACCAGCTACCTTGTGTATTTTACCTTTTTTATCTTTATATTTATATCCTTGAGCTATTTTACTAATTTCTTTTTGATTGATTATATATTCACCAGTTAATGGGTCTAAATCAATAAATTTAGATAAACTAATTCTTGCTGTTTTAGTTTTTTTGGAAGAACTTTTCTTTCCTGTGCGTACCCATTTACCGTTTTTCTTTTTTTCTTTCCATTTCTTTTCTGTTACTTGATAAGATATTGAACGTTTACTTTTGCTTTTACTTATGTTTAAATTTTTTAATTCTCTCTTTGCTCTCGCTAAAGATTGTTTATTAAGACGAATCGAAAGACTTAATTGTTTTTTATAAGATTCAGTTAAATCTTCCATGCTTTGTGCCGTTGTACCAATTTTTTTAAGTGCTTTTTCAAAATCTTTTAATGTGCTATCAACTTTACGTTGTACAGCATTAACTTTACGAATTTGATTTTCCCACCATACTGATATTCTTCCAGCTTTTATAATTATTTTTTTAACTTCTCGTGTATTATCTTCGGTTTTTTTAGTAGTAGATTTAGTTGTTGTTTCTTTAGTTTTAGAAGTAGGATTTAAAAGAACAACTTTGCTACCACCACCCCAACTATCTTGTCCACCAACTGCAGAATTAGCAGAAATGGCTTTTTGTTTTATAATTTTTTTTGATTGTTCGTTATTCCAAACTACCGCATCTTTTGGTAAATTAACCATTTGTGGTCCTTTTGTACCAAGAATCATTGAACGATTCTCAGATGGTAACCACGCAATTTCAAACCCCTTTTCTCCAGTTAATGTTAAACCACCATTAGAATTATTGAAATTTTTACGTTTTGCATTGCCTGTAGCCAATGAATTAGCATGAATTGGTGTCTGATGTGGAATATAATTATTTTGTCCTTCACTTTTGCTAGGCTTTATTTTTACGGTCTTTTCCCATATACCAGTAAACTTAGGACTGAGATATATAGTTTTATTAGTATCTATAGTAGGCATTGTGCCTAAACTATAGTTAACCGTTGCGGTTTTATCTTTCGGTGCGGCTTGTTTGCCTAATTCATAATTTACTTTAGCCGTTTTTTCATCTGCATTTTCTTGTTTACCTTTTTTATAATCAACAGTTGCAGTTTTTCTATCAGCTTTAGCTTGTTTACCTTTTTTATAATCAACAGTAATAGATGCTGTTAAATTAAGATTTTTGTTTTCTTTGGCTTCTTTTACTATAGAACTAATTCTTTCATTTAAATAAGCTTGAATTTCACCCTCATTAGTAATAGTAGTTACATAAGTAACTTCTAATTTTTGAGAGACTTGGTCGGTTTGTTGAGACTGTGAGTTAGCAGCTTCTTTAGCTTGATTAGCAATATTTTGTACAGCACCCGTTACATTTTCAACAACACCCTTATATTTTACCTCTTTGGTTTCTTCTGTTGGTTTATCTATTTCTTCTTCTGCTTGCTTAATATCACTTGTATCTGCCTCAAACTTAACCTCTGGGTTTAAATTCATAATTTCTTCAATTTGCTCAGTGGTTAAATTTAATCCTTTTAATATATTAGAGAAATCAGCCTCAGTTAAATTATTAAGCTGATTAATATTCATCGTACTAAGGGTTTCTTTTAATGCCGCGGCTTGCTCTTCTGTAAGAGACATATTATTAATAACATCAGCTAAATTACCAACAGTTGTCCCTACATTTTCTCCAATATCAATGCTACCAGAAATACCGCCTTGCTCTTCAAAAGCCTGAGCTTTTTGTCTTAGTTCTTCAAGTTGTTCTGCTGAAACTCCTAAAGCTTCACCTTTTTTTAGAAGGTTATTAAGTTCTTCTTCTGAAAAACCTTCTGTTCCAGTTCCAGCAATATCTGCCATTTTATTAAAACTTTCAAAAAACTCTTCTTGACTAATCTGTTCTTTTTTCTGATTATCAGTTTTATTTTTTGTTTTTTGGTTATCAGATTCTTCTTCTTTTTGATTTTGCTGTAGGTGTTTTTGATGAGCTTCCTCACCTTTTTTCATATAATCGTCTACACCAGTCGCAGCTTGTCGATAATATTCTGCTTGACGTTGAAAACGCTCTTGTAATGCAGAATCTGAGGCATTTTGTGCAGCTATTTCAAGTTGTGCAGCTTGTGAATCATAATCTTGCTTCATTCGTAATAGAGTATTATAATGTTTTTGATACTCTGCTTCTGAAGCAAAAGCTTCACCAGTTTTGTCGTTGATACCAAATGAAAATTTTTGGGCTAGGGTATCCGCACCCTTTCCACCAAAAACTTTTTGTAAGGCATCAAAACCAGCACCAGCATAATATTCTTTTCCATTAGCTTCTAATGTAGTTTTTTCATTTTTATCATAATCATTTACATTAAGTCCACCAACTGCTGCCGCAATTGAGCTTGTATCAGAAGCTATTTTTGCAGTATTATCTTCCGTACCCTCTTCTGCACTTTTATCTTCTTCTGCAATTCTATCATTAAGCATATCATTGTATGCTTCGCCAAAGGTTTTATCGCCCAAATCTATTTTATCTTTTAATGCTTGGTCTATTTTTCCACTACTTAAAAGATTATCATATAAAGTTTGAACCTCTCCTTTATTATAGCCTAAATCACTAAAGCTTTTAATAAAATCTTTACCAGATTCGATACCAGCATTCTTAACAAAACCCTTAAGCTCATTCATTCCCATATCACTGGCATCAGATAAAAGCTTAACGCCCTTGTTTTTTAATTGTTTTTCTAAATTGTCAAGTTCGGGTGGACTATATCCTTCTGCTTCAGCTTCCATTTCAAAAGCAGAACGTTTAGTGTATAATAATTTATTACCACTTTTTTTATCAATTATATCTGTACCAATACTGCTCTCACTAGTTGCCAAATTTTTTCTTAAAACATCCGCATTACTAAAATCAATATTATA
>JAEEGL016386403.1_pt1 | contig 11735 bp, 8 predicted proteins | sample 9134231 | NCBI WGS metagenome assembly JAEEGL01 (sample SAMN16246548, study PRJNA631951) | gut metagenome | biome: gut microbiome; feature: rumen; material: fiber-attached | host: Bos | place: Iran: Karaj | collected 2018-10
CAAATTCTGAATATCAAGCTTTTGGTATGTCTAAGGCTCTGTCTCTGGCCTGAAAATGAGCGAGCTCCGCCTGAAAAGACATACCAAATTCTGAATATCAAGCTTTTGGTATGTCTCGGGCTCTGTCTGCGATCCCAAAATGAGATATGTGTCTATATAATTTACGATTTATGGAGTAGAGCCTAACGATTAACGAGCAACGAGGAACGATTAACGAGCAACTATGAACTTAACTCTTAACTCTGAACTCTGAACTCTGAACTCTTACCTCTGAACTCTTAACTCTTAACTCGTTACTCGTTACTCGTCCAGCTTCGGAACTCCGATTTCTCATCCCACGTTCCGCCGGCGGACTGATAATCGATCCACTCGTATCCGCCGTACTTACACGAATAAAGATAAGCCTCACGCCGGTCGGTCTCGCAGAGCACCGGATGAGGATCGAACGGGACGGGCCCGTCAATATCCGTAATGCGCCTGTCGCGTGCGAGAACGAGCGGGCCGTGGCGCAGGAGCGTCATCCCGTTTCCGGCAGCATTCGAGCAGCTGTCAGACAATACCATTTCGTCCTCTATATCAAATTCGACGTCGATCATCATACCCTCAGAGAACGGACCCGGGACCGCCGCATAACCTGAATAGCCGGGGAGCGTGAGGAATGGCTTCTCCTCCCCGTTCAGCATGACGCGGAAATTATTGCTGTAGCAAGGAATACGGATAAGGATATTGCCGGCGAAAAAACCGCCGCCGCCGATCGTCATTGACACCCTGCCCGAGCGCGGGAAACACGAACGGATTTCGAGCACCATCTTGCCGAAACGGACCCTGCCGCTTAAGAAGAAATTGACCACCGGACCGACGTCCGACTGCATGAACGCAATAAACGGCACCAGACCGAGGCCCATCGGGCCGTTTGCGGTACAGCAGCTGAGGTCGAAATCACCGACTTTGTAGGAAAAATTGACCTTGAAATTCCTCGTGCCGTTAAAGCGCGGAAAATACTCGAAGAACAGACCGTCGGGCTTAAGAGCACCGATAAGCGCGTTATAAGCGCTGCGCTCGATATTGTCCGCAAACCGCGAATCACCTTCGAGCCTAAGCAGCTGCAGACACAGCTTCATCCACGTTACCGTCACGCACGTCTCCATCATAAGATCGATATCGGGGTTCGTCTGCTCGAAGCGAGTCAGATTCCATTGTTCGCCGGTGCCGGGGCCAAGATTATACGGTGCATCCGCTCCGCCCGAGCCGAGCTCGGTTATCTCTTCGTTGGCAAGTTTCGCCTGAAGCTTCAGCGCCGCCATCCTGTCCTGCTCTCTTCCGGTAACGCGGTAAAATTCGACGAGTCCTTCAAAGCACGACATCATCTCATACGCTTTGGCGATGCTTTCCTTCGGATCACCGTTCCCCCCGACAGTGTACGGAGAGCGGCCGGACAATATCGCTTCGAATATGTTTTCTCTGCTGCAGCCTCCTTCGCGGACAATATATTCCGCGAACGCCAGGTGTTCCGGCTTTCCGGTAATGTTATATACTTTTACGACAGGTTCGAGTATCGACGACGATTCGATACCGCAAAAAGCCCAGCCTGTCGACAATATCGGCATCTTTCCGGGCTCGCTTCCCACCTGCGAGATCGTGTAATCGAGGAGGTCGCTAAGCGCCTTTTTTACGCGCAAAAGCTCCGGTGCACACCATTCTTCGTCACAGTAACCGATCACTCTGTAATACTCCAGCAGTCCGAGCATGACATATTTGCGCTCCCACAGATCCGCTCCGCCCGAACCGTTCGGCTGTTGTTCTTTGGGAGCAGTGCTTATCTCGCCGTCAGCGCCCTGGACGGAAAGGATGTCGTCCACTGCGAGCCTCATTTTATCCAGCAGCCAGCGGTCTCCAGTATAGCCGTAAATCACGGCGGAAGCACGCATGATCTTACCCCAGAACTCACCTGCCGCGAACTGATTCCGTTTTTCTCTGTAATAATCTCCGAGGCCGCGGTAATCGAGCACTTTGAGCAGGCCGTTCTCGACGCTGCGTATTTTTCTGTCAAAAATGTCGTCGCCCGAAAGTTTGACGCTCCCCGGCTTCAGCATGAAAAATCTGTCACGGATCTTCTTCGTTTTATCCACAATAAACACCCTCCAGCGACCACGTCTCTGCGCGTGTGATTTTTACGGGGACAATATCTCCCGCTTCCGGTTTATTCAGGCAGCGCTCTTTAAGTGCGGCGGCGTCAACGTCAAAATTAACCACTTTATTGCCCTCGGACCTTCCTGAAAGCCTTGCCGGATCGGTCCTGCTCGGGCCCTCTACGAGCACGCAAAGCGTCTTTCCTTCGAGCGCTTCGTTCTTCTCGCGGCTGATCCTGTTCTGCGTATCCACGAGACGTTTGAACCTTTCGTTGACAACGTCTTCCGGTATCTGGTCAGGGCTCATTGCCGCCGGAGTCCCCTGCCGCTTTGAATATATAAACGTGAAGGCCGCGTCGAACCTTACCTCTTCAAGAAGTGAAAGCGTATCTGCAAATTCTTCTTCCGTCTCGCCCGGGAAGCCTATCATAATGTCGGTCGAGAGCGTGACGTCCGGGATCAGCTTCCGCACTTCAGAAACGAGGCCGAGATACTTCTCCCGCGTATACTTTCTGTTCATTCTTTTAAGCTCGGACGTGCTGCCGGACTGCACCGGAAGATGCAGCTGAGAGCAGATCGCAGGTTCTTCTGCTATGGCGCGGATAAGTTCAGGTGAGAGGTCTTTCGGATGCGACGTCATAAATCTTACACGCGCGATACCTGTCTCACGGGCAACGCGCCTTATAAGTGCCGCGAAATCCGTTCCGTCGCCGTCATTGCCTTTCCCGTATGAATTTACGTTCTGCCCGAGCAGCATTACTTCTTTCGCGCCGCCCTGTACGAGCGCTTTAACTTCGTCGATTATGTCGTCAGCCTTTCTGCTGCGTTCTCTCCCGCGCACGTACGGGACAATGCAGTAGGAGCAGAAATTGTCGCAACCGTACATTACCGTAACGTACGCCTTAAACTTGTCGTCGCGCAGCATCGGCACACCTTCCGGAACGCTGTCCTCGCTCTCGGCGCCGATCACGCGCCTGTTCTCAAATATCCTTCTGGCCATATATTCCGGCAGGCGGTATGTATTACCTGTCCCGAGCACGATATCCACGTGCCTGTACGATTTTCGGATCCGTTCAACGACCCATTCCTGTTCGGTCATGCAGCCGCAAACGATCACGATCATATCAGGCTTATGCTTCTTTGCGCCTTTGATCGCGCCCAGCTGCCCGAATATCTTATCCTCCGCGTTCTCACGCACGCAGCACGTATTAAAGACCACAACGTCCGGAATGAGCGCAGAATCGCTGAGCTGATAATCCGGGACGACGCTATATCCCATTCGCGCCAGCATGCCCTTCAGTTTTTCCGAGTCGTGCTCGTTCATCTGGCATCCGAACGTTTTTACAAAAGCCGTAAGCGGCTGCCCTTCCTTCCCGGCGGTCAATTCGTTGTGCTCTTTTATTTTATCCGCAAAGCGTTGTATCCGCGCCATTGTTACGGGGTCAATACTCATATGCTTTCCTCTCGTTTTGCAGTATCGCCGCTATAAACGGCACGTGTTAATAATACCATATCGCTATGTTTTGTACAACAATCAGCCTGCTTCACGACTGTGTCAATTATTAAGTTTCGTATTCATTGAAAAAAGCACGCTTACCGCGTGCTCTTAATTCAAATGCCGGCGGCGGGACTTGAACCCGCACCCCATCGCTGAGAATGGATTTTGAGTCCATCACGTCTGCCAATTCCATCACGCCGACAAAAATATTCACCCGGCACCGGATGCACGGGCTGATGCGCAAAAGCAGGAAATAACGCCGCAGGAACGACAGATATCCTTCGCGCGGACAATATTTTACCGCGTTGCCCCCGATATTTCAAGTTGTTTTTTACATCCGGCCCCTCTATGTGCTAAAATACATATCAGAACGGTCGGCGTACGGAGAGCCGCAGCTGCCGAAAGCGCCTGACCGGAAGGATGCGTGGGTCAATATGAACAGGTTAAAGAGAACCGCCGGAAAATTCATCAAAAAAATCGTAGACCGCTTCACAGGCACAGGCCTTGACCAGGCCCTTATGAAGGCGGAAGGAGAAGCGGCATGCGACGGCAGGCTGAGCGAGGTCATCCGCCTCTCGGCAGCAGAAGGCTGCGTACTTCTAAAGAACGACGGGACCCTTCCCCTTGATAAAGATAAAGAGATCAGTGTGTTCGGCCGCACACAGTTCGACTGGTTTTACGTAGGATACGGTTCAGGCGGAAACGTAAATGCGCCGTATAAGGTAAACCTCGTTGACGGCCTTGAAAACGCAGGCGCATCATATAACAAAGCCGTTGCAGACGCGTACCGCAGCTGGATCTCCGTCCCCGTAAACGCTGCCGACGAAGGCTGGTGGGGGCATTGGCCGTTCTCCCATCCGGAAATGCCGCTCGATCCGGCGCTCGTAAAAAAAGCGGCGGAAACTTCAAGCGCCGCAGTATGCGTGATAGGCAGAGCCGCGGGCGAAGACCGCGACAATAAGCTGAAAAAAGGCAGCTATTACCTCACGGACGAAGAGCTTTCGATGCTGAAGACTGTGACGGACGCTTTTGAAAAGACGGTCGTGATCCTCGACGTCGGAAACATAATCGATATGAGCTGGACCGGGCAGTTCGGGGACCGGATTTCGGCGATCCTGATTGCATGGCTCGGAGGGATGGAGAGCGGAAACGCCTTATGCGACGTACTGTTCGGAGCAGTGTCTCCTTCCGGGAAACTTCCGGATACTATTGCAGAGAACTATTCCGACTATGCTTCTTCGCCGTTTTTCGGAGGAAAGAAATACAACCGGTACTCAGAGGATATCTTCGTAGGGTACCGTTATTTCGACGCACATCCCGAAAAAGTGCTGTGGCGGTTCGGATACGGGCTTTCGTATACCGCATTTGAAGTTCAGGAAACGGATTGTCCCGAATACGACGCCGGAAACGGGCAGTTTTCTGTAAGCGTGACAGTAAAAAACACAGGCAAGGCAGCCGCGAAAGAAGTTGTCCGTCTGTACTGCAGACAGGCTCCCGGGAGACTTTCCAAACCCGTCAGGGTGCTCGCCGGATTTGCCAAAACGAAAATAATTGCCCCTGGTGAAAGCGATACGGTCAATATCACTTTTGACCGCAAATATATTTCGTCGTTCGATGAAGCGATACACGCATTCGTCATTGAGCGCGGTCAATACGTTTTCGAGCTTCAGACCGACTCCCCCTCCGGCGCAGGTTTCGTACCTGTCGGAACGTACGACTGTGAAGAAGAGACCGTCGTCGAACATTGCCGCACACTGTTTTTCTCAGGCCCGGAGCTAAAAAAGCGTATTCTGGATGAGCTTCCCGCAGGTATAAATTACGCAGGCGACAATGGTATCGTTTTTGATGATGTCCGCGCATCTCACGAGAAACTGGACAGCTTTATCTCGCAGCTCAGCCTCGAGGAACTCGAAGCGCTGACGCGCGGCCACGGAATGATGGACTCCCCTCTCGGGACTCCGGGAAACGCGGGCGTTTTAGGCGGGATACTCCCCTCGCTTCGCGAAAAAGGCATAAGACCAGTGACCTGCGCAGACGGCCCGGCCGGTCTCAGACTGAAAAAATACGCCCCCCTGATGCCGTGCGGCACAGCTTTAGCAGCCTCATGGAACGAAGAACTTGTCAGCGAAATGCACAGACTCATCGCCAAGGAAATGGAAGAATACGGCGTGGATATGCAGCTCTCGCCGGGCATGAACATACACAGAAACCCGCTTTGCGGCAGAAATTTTGAATATTTTTCAGAAGACCCCGTACTGTCCGGAAAGACCGGCGCGGCAGTCGTGCGCGGAGTACAATCCGCAGGGAGATCGAGCTGCCCCAAACATTTCGCTTGCAATAACCAGGAAACGAAGCGCAATACAAACGATTCATTAGTATCCGAACGCGCACTTCGAGAAATATATCTGCGCAATTTTGAGATCACAGTAAAAGAAGCCTCTCCCCTCGCGATAATGACGAGCTATAATAAGGTCAACGGCGTGTGGTCGCACTACAATTACGACCTTGTGACTACGGTACTGCGCGGCGAATGGGGCTTCTCCGGACTTGTAATAACGGACTGGTGGATGAAGAAGTCAAGGTCTCCCGAATTCCCGAAGCTCAGGGACAACGCCTACCGCGTCCGCGCCGGCGTTGACGTCCTCATGCCGGGCAATATGAGCCGCGTGCGCCGCAGATTCGTTTCGGACGGAACGCTCCTTAAGACAGTCGGTAAAAGCGGCGGGATCACTCCGGGCGAGATTCAGCAAAGTGCCCGCAGAGTGCTCGAATTAATCCTTGCCCTCGATAAAGATAAATGATAAAATACCCATACTGAAAATTCATTTTTTTAGTTCGACAGGAGGACTGAATATGAAAAGAAAAATCGCATTGTTTACAGCGATCGTAATGTGCGCCGTGTTTATGCTTGCCTCTGTACCGGCTTTTGCAGAGGAAGAGAAACCGGCTGATGAAAAGTATGCAAGGTTTATCGCACTCGGAAATGATCCGTACGCTACTTTTAAGTTCAGCACAAGCGGAAAAAACACGAATATTGACCCCGAAACCGTCGTATGGGCGGCGATACGCTACAGGACAGAGTCTCAATATGACAGCACCGGCGTAGAGTATAAAGCACAGTTCTACGTAAATCCCGCAAACGAGCCCTGCGTACCTGTAACGTACAAATTCACCAAAAACTGGGAAACATCAATAATCGACTGCACCGCAACGAACGAAGACACCTCCCTTGACTCCAAGTGGAACAGCGGAGGCTACACAAGCACAGGCGAGGTGCGTTTTGACCCGCTCGAACCGGACCGCGACTCCGAAGATACGTCACAGGACGAGTTAAACGGTCAGGTCCAGAAGGACGACTACATCGACGTTGCATGGATCGCCTTCTTTGAAAACAAAGCGGACGCCGAAGCATATACCGGAACGGAAGATACGCCTTACTGCATCCTCGACCTGGACAGCTTCAAAAATCCTGCAGGGGCACATAACCTTAAGGTAAAGATCCAGTCGGATAACGGTGAAGAGATCCCTGATGATACTGACGATAAGCTTTTCTATCTTTATGACAAAGACATTTCCGTTAACACGGGCTGGTGGCTGAACCCCGTAGTCGAAGAAGCGACGATAGACGTTTCGTTCGAGATAGATAAATGGTTCAGCGGTTTCAATTATTTTGCATACTGCTGCCCGAATCCGGTTCCTATGAGAATAGCCCTTTTGAACGAAGACGAGGATGAGGTCTGGTCCGGAGAAGCCACCTGCTCCAACAACGAAGGACATACCGTCGATATGGAGAAGCGCTTCGCACCGGGCGTATATACTCTCTCGTTCATCGGCGGAGACGTAAGCGAACTGGAATACGAAACGTGGTTCGTACTTGGATCTTGCGCAGCGTTTAACGAAAAGCTTGAAGAAGATTCCGTTACCGTTATGGGCGGAGCTACTAACGACAGTACCGGCCCCGCTCCGTTCATTTCATTGATCACGTGCGATCCCGATCCGGATTACACTCCCGAGCCTACTAAAGTTCCCGCCACTGCGACGCCTACCAAAGAGCCCACTGAAGCTCCTACGTCCGCACCTGCGACCGATGCTCCTACCGAAAAATCCGGTGGAGAGCAGACGTCTGAAACTTCAAAGCCCCAGGATAATGATAATAAAGGAAACGAGAAGCCGGATGAAAAGAAGGCCAACGTCTGGCCAATTATCGGAATCATTGCCGCCGCTCTCGTCGTGATCTGCGCCGTCGCCGTGATCATCGTTTCTCTTAAAAAGAAGAAGAAATAAGCATTTTCCGGAACGAGTATGATCCGTTACGTTTGCGGAATTGAAGATGAAAACGTTTTATTATCCAGTCTGCTGACAGGCAGGCTGGATATTTATTCGTCTACGCTAAGCAAACTGAAAACCGGAGGCGGAATATATCTGAACGGAGAATCCGTGCACGTAAGGCGCCCGGTGCATGTGGGGGACATAGTAGAGCTCGACCTTGAGAGTGCAGAGACCCCTTCGCAGATCCCCGCCGAGCCGTGGCTCCCGGACATCATTTTCGAAAGTGAGGGGCTGATCGGCGTCAATAAACCCGCTATGAGCGTTGTCCATCCCACTGTCTTTCACCGCGAAGGCACCATTGCCGCAGGCGTAGTCAATTATTATCAGCAAAAAGGCATACGTGCAGGTATCCATATCGTTAACCGCCTCGATCTCGGAACTTCCGGTCTTATGCTGTTTGCTAAGTACGGGCTCGTTCAGGAACGTATGCGAAAGCAGGCGGAGCGCGGCGAATACACAAAAATCTATATAGGCGTGGCGGATACGCGAAGTTCGGAAAGGGTATTGCGCGCCGGAGACCGGTTCGATATCGACTCACCGATAGCGCGCGACAGGACGAGCATAATAAAGCGAAAAGTCGATCCGGACGGTGACCCCGCGCTTACCAAAGTTAAAATCCTATCTGTAAATGAAGAAAAACACACTGCCCTCGCGGCATTCTCCCTCGTAACCGGACGTACGCACCAGATTAGAGTACATATGAGCCACGCAGGATTTCCGCTGCTGGGCGATTCTATGTACGATCCGGCTTTTTACGAGTCAGAAAAAACACATCAGCTCCTGCATCAGTTCAGGTCGGAATTCACCGAACCGCTGACACAGGAGCATATGAGAATTTATTGTCCGCTGCCGGACGGGATATTGTCCGAATACCCAGAAGCGGAAACGCTTCAGGAAGCCGCGGAATCGTCGGATATATTCGATTCGCTTACGACGTAGATCGGTCTTTTCTTAACTTCCATATACGTTTTAGCCAGATACTGGCCAAGTATCCCGATACAGAACAGCTGTATGCCGCTGATGAAGAACACGATGCACATCGCGCTCGCCCAGCCGCCAACTGAATTATGCCATATGAGCTGCCGCACAAATACGATGATAAGCGCTATAAACGATACGAAGCAGAAAATCAGCCCGAGCACCGAAGAAATCGCGAGAGGCGTCGTCGAAAACGCGACCATTCCGTCGATCGAATAAAGCAGGAGCTTTCTGAACGACCACTTGGTCTCCCCCGCCGCGCGCTCGACGTTCTCGTATTCGAGCCACTTCGTGCGGAATCCGACCCAGCTGAATATACCTTTTGAAAATCTGTTGTACTCGCGCATCTCGAGGATAGCGTTCACCATCGGCCGCTTCATCATCCTGAAATCGCGCGCGCCGTCAACTATTTCCGTCTTGCTCATCTTGCGCATTATTTTGTAAAACATGCGCGCGAAAAACGACCTTATCGGAGGCTCGCCTTTGCGCGTCACACGCCTTGAACCCACGCAGTCGTACGGCTCTTCGTCGAGGATCCTTATCATTTCCGGTATGAGCGAGGGGGGATCCTGAAGATCGGCGTCCATTATTGCCACCATCGAGCCGGAAGAAGCCTCGAGACCCGCAAACATTGCCGATTCCTTACCGAAATTCCTTGAGAACGAAACGTATTTAACGCGCGGATCCGACGCGGCGAACTCTTTCACGACAGCAAGAGTATTGTCCCTGGAACCGTCGTTTACAAATATAAATTCAAATTCGCAATCCTTTTCCCTGCATTCGTCCGCAACTTTGCATATCTCCGGGTAGAACAACGGAAGCACCTGCTCTTCGTTATAGCATGGGACAATTATACTTACCAGTCGCATCGTTCAAACAACTCCTCTCCGGGTCTCAGCCCGGTCTTAACGATCAGTTCCTCCATATCGTCCGGCGGAGGACAACTGAATCTCATTCTTTTTCCCGAAACCGGGTGCCTCAGCAGCAGCATTCCCGCGTGCAGCGCCTGCCCTTCCATGCCCCGCGTCTTCCTGAGCCCGTAAACGTGGTCGCCTGCCACGGGATGCCCGATATATTTAAGGTGCACTCTTATCTGGTGCGTCCTGCCCGTATCGAGGCTCAGCCCGAGCAGCGAAGTGCGGCTCTGTTCGTTCGTGCAAAGCACTTTATAGTTCGTAACTGCGCTCCTGCCTCCGGGCACCACGTCCATCTTTTTGCGGTCCCTGCGGCTCCTTCCGATTGGGGCATTCACAGTCCCCTCTTCGGGCGTCACGATCCCTTCAGCGACCGCCATATATATCCGGTGCATCTCGCGCTTTTTCAGCTGCTCTGCCAGATCCAGATGCGCTTTATCGTTTTTTGCGACAACGAGCAGGCCGGTAGTGTCCTTATCGATCCGGTGTACGATCCCGGGACGTATTACCCCTCCGATACCGGAGAGGTCGCGGCAATGATAAAGCAGCGCGTTCACGAGCGTTCCGGACTGATTTCCGGCGGCGGGATGTACGACCATTCCGCGGGGCTTATTTATTACAATGATATCGCTGTCTTCGTACACGATATTCAGCGGAATATCTTCAGGCGCGGCGTACCATTCCTCGGTTTCCGGGAAAATGACGGATATTACGTTTCCTTCCCTTAGTACTGTCCCCGCCTTCACGTATTTTCCGTCTACGATGGCGAGCCGGTCTTCTATCAGTTTCTGCGCTCTGCTGCGGCTCGGTATCTGCTCCGGAAAAAGTTCGGGGAGTGCGGCGTCAAAGCGTTTACCGGCAGTTCCGGCGTCCACGATCGCTTCGCTGGCAATACTTTCTTCGTCAGAGCCGGCTTCGATCTCCGGATCGAAATCATCGCCGGGCAACATATAAGTCCGTTCCTCATCCGCCGCGGTCATTATTGATTATCCCCCGGCTTCTCTTTCTTTTTGCGCTCTTTTTCAAACAGCCGCCCCAGAATGCTCTCCTTGCGCAGCAGATAATCGTCATTCTTCCTCCCGGACAGCATCACGGCAATTATCATAATCACGCATCCTATCGTTATGCACGAATCGGCAACGTTGAAGTTAGGAAATTCGTATTTGAAGATCCATACGCGTATGAAATCGATCACGAACCCGCGGCTTATGCGGTCAATAAGGTTCCCGAGCGCTCCGCCTATCACCATCAGAAGCGCCGCACTGAACAGCTTTTTTTTGCTCTGTGAGTACAGAAAAGCCAGTCCCGCGCAGGCAGCGAGCGTCACGGCCGACAGGATCCCGGTATGCTGGTTGAACATTCCCCACGCCGCCCCGGTATTATGGACGTGAGAGATCTCTAAAAAGCGGGGTATGAGAACGATCGAAGAACCGTAAAAAATGTTTTTATATATGAGCTGCTTCGTAATCTGATCTACGGCAATAATAACGCCGCAAACGGCAATAAACATGAGCGCCTTGAGTAAACACAGCTTCAATATGGTCTTGCCCTTCTTGGGGCCAATACACGTCTCCTGCGCAGCCTGCGGTTCCACCCCCGCCTCAGCGCCACCGGAAACGTCCAGTTCTTTTTTATCAATCTCATCCATTAGAAAAACTCCACTCGATACTTACCACTTGCAACTTATCACTTGCCACTTGCCACTCTCCATTGATTTAAGGCTCATTTGATTACCTTTTTTCGCCAGCGAAGCCGAGTGAATGGCTAAGAATTTTGTTTATTTGTTGTGGTCTAGGCATTCATTACCTCGTTCGGTCACGCACGAAGCCGGATAGATGGCTAAGAATTTTGTTTGACCGAAATGCGAATTAATGAAGGGAACGCATG
>JAEEGL011152222.1_pt1 | contig 11734 bp, 9 predicted proteins | sample 9134231 | NCBI WGS metagenome assembly JAEEGL01 (sample SAMN16246548, study PRJNA631951) | gut metagenome | biome: gut microbiome; feature: rumen; material: fiber-attached | host: Bos | place: Iran: Karaj | collected 2018-10
AAAAGTTCTCCTTCAATTCCCATATCATGAAGAAAGGATCGGCTTTCGGAAATACTTATTATCTTAAGTGCCGTATCATTTATACAGACAAAATCTTTGTTGTTTTCTTTGATAAATACCTGATCGGCATGGTGAACATATTCTTTTTGGACATCTGCTATTACAACAGATATTCCAAGATCAGATAGCCGGCCAGCCAGACCCATATGATCCGGATGAAAATGCGAGATAAAAAGATATCCGATATCATCGATCCTGACACAAGCCTGACCGATCGCCTTAAAGAACTGATCAAGTTCGCCGGCCCATCCGGTATCAAAAAGAACATATCGTTCAGATCCTTTTATAAGATATGTATTTGTTCTTCCGTAGTGTAATTCAATAACCATATTTATTTAAGATCAACGCCCGGTTCTTTTTCGGCGGCGGGTTTTCTTTTTAGAATTGTTCTTGTAGGATGTACGCTCAAGCATCATTCCAAGTTTCAAAGCAGGATCGGTCTCGATATCGATACGCTTTTGAAGTTCGCTTTTTCTGAACTCTCCGATCTCGCGAGCGATAGTATTATAATCTCTGTCGAAGAGAATGTCACAGATAAGATGATCAAGCTCTTCAAGCAGGTCTTGGGAAGTAACGGTGTCTATTATCTTTGAAACAACGAAAGCTCTGTTCTTATCCTTATATTTTGGCATATCGAAATGCATCTGGATCTTCATAAGCTCAGTCCGCCACAGCAGAGAAAGTTTATGTTCAAGTTTACATTTGGGATTGGGCCGGGGTTTACGAAGAACATAGAAATCCAATGATCCGTCAGATGTGGATGTCAAAGGTTCAATCTCGTCGACCGTAATGATACCCCAGTATTCAGGAACATGTTCTTCAATATGATAAGCATGACTGGATCCGACAACCACGATGTTCATGTCAAAGTATCTGTCGTAGTCTCTGACCTGCCCGGCCAATCGTGTGTAAGTATCAGCATCACTTTTTATCTCAATACCGTATATGGCTTCGGGCGCGACCATGACAATATCGGCTCTTGACTTACCCATATTCTTTTCTTCAAGTATCCGGATCTTGCCGTAAGTGTCTTCGAGAAAATCAAATAACGGCTCCCGAATATCTTTATCTCGGGTCATAAGATAATCCACTCCCTAGATATTGTGTCTCAATGTTTCACGTGAAACATCATATAGTATACTCTAATTTTACATGAATATTATCGAAAATAACAACCTTTATTTAATGGTATTAAGGGTTTATAGGTGTTATAATCTAAAAGCATAGTTTTGGAAAGTTAAGGGAGAAAGAATGGGAAAAGTAATTGCGATAGCAAATCAAAAAGGCGGAGTAGGTAAAACCACTACCGCTATTAATTTGTCGGCTTCTCTGGCAGCCAAAGGAAAGAAAATCCTTGTTGTAGACACAGATCCACAGGGCAATACTACCAGCGGATTCGGCATAGATAAATCGAATGTAGAAAACACGGTATATGAACTGATGCTTAACGAATGTAATATCCGCGATGCGATATTAAAGGATGTTCTTCCGGGAGTATCGATCATACCGTCAAATGTCAATCTGGCAGCAGCCGAGATAGAACTTATTGGTATCGAGAGAAAAGAATTCATTCTCAAAAACGAAGTTGACTGGGTAAGAGCGGATTATGATTATATCGTCATTGACTGTCCGCCCTCACTCAACCTGTTGACGATCAACGCAATGACAACAGCTGATTCAATACTGGTTCCTATCCAGTGTGAATATTATGCTCTCGAAGGATTGAGCCAGCTGATTCATACCATCAACCTGGTCAAGGAGAGACTCTCACCTGACCTTTCAATGGAAGGTGTTGTTTTCACCATGTATGATGCAAGGACAAATCTGTCGGAACAGGTTGTAGAAAATGTTAAAGCCAATATCACACACAGAGTATTTGATACTGTGATACCCAGAAACATCAGGCTGGCGGAAGCACCCAGTTTCGGGCAGCCGATCAGTATATATGATCCCAAGTCGGCAGGTGCGGAAGCCTACATGCATCTGGCTGAAGAGATCATCGGATAAAGGAGAACAGGAATATGGCAAAGCGTGGATTAGGCAAAGGACTTGACACTCTGATCCCTTCGATCGGCAATCAGAAACCCGGAGCCAAGAGTGAGAACGAGAAAAAAATCGAAGGAGCCACCACTTTAGTCGGTATCGGCAAGGTTCAGCCTAACAAAGGTCAGCCCCGAAAGAATTTTAATGAAGATGCACTTGAAGAACTTGCAGATTCAATAAAGCTTCATGGAATCATTTCGCCTATCATAGTTCAGGATCGTAACGATCATTATGAGATAATCGCCGGTGAACGCAGATGGCGCGCAGCCATGAAAGCCGGACTTAAGGAAGTTCCGGTAATAATAAAGAACTATACCGATGAAGAGATAATGATCATTTCTCTTCTGGAAAATATCCAGAGAGAAGATTTAAGTGATATTGAGGAAGCACAGGCATATAAAAAGCTGATCGATGAATTCGGTCTTAAGCAGGATGAAGTTGCTGAAAAGGTTTCAAAGAGCCGTACTGCCATCACCAATTCCATCCGTCTGCTTAAATTATCCGATGAAGTTCAGCAGATGATAAATGATGACATGATCACCGCCGGACATGCCAGAGCTTTAATTTCCATCGAAGATCCTGACGAACAGTACAGGATCGCCCAGCAGATCTTTGATGAAAAGATGAGCGTGCGAGAAGTAGAAAAACTCGTAAAGAGTCTCGGTAAGATCAAACCTGCAAAGAAAGTCAAAAGTATAGACAAGGCACTTGAGGCGATCTATAAAGACATCGAAGAGAAATTAAAGCAGAAGCTCGATACAAAGGTGAGCGTACTCCCTTCTTCAAAGGGTGACGGTTCAGGAAAGCTTGAAATAGAATTTTATTCAAATGATGATCTTGAAAAGATCATAGATATTCTTAACAAAGCCAAATAGATAACAGGCAGGTGAAACAAATATGAAGAGCGCACTTTTTGAAAAGATAGGACTGGCAAATCTGGATATAGGGATAGTCCTCATAATCATAACGGTAGTTATTTTAATTTTACTGGCTCTGCTCATATCAAGTATGGTAAAGATCAGCCGTCTTAATGCCAAGTACAACTTTTTCATGAAGGGCAAGGAAGCCAAAAGCCTTGAATCCGAGATAATGAAGCTGTTTGAAGACAACAGACGGATGAAAGACGATATCGGAAGGAATATCAAGGATATCAGAGCTCTTTACAAACAGATCCGTATAACATACCAGAAAATGGGTCTTGTTAAGTATGATGCCTTTTCACAGATGGGCGGAAAGCTAAGTTTCTGCCTTGCACTTCTGGATGAAGACAATAACGGATTCCTTATCAATTCGGTTCACGGAACAGACAGTTCATACTCATATATAAAGAGGATAGTGTCAGGCGAGAGTAATATGGACCTGACCAACGAAGAAAAAGCGGCACTTAATAAAGCAGTTTCAGGGGAGAACGATGAAGCTTTGTAAGGTAAGCGAACTAAAGGGCGGAGAGATCCTGGCAAAACCGATCATCACGAATGATTACAAGGTTCTGCTTTCGGAGGAGACTGTCCTTAAACGGGATTATATTGAGAAACTCAATGAACTTGATATAACAGAGGTTTATATCAAGGATAAGGATCATGTCCATATGCAGGAAGTTGTCCTGCTTAAATCCGAGGTTGAGGAATCCTTTAAGGAAAAGGTTAAAGAGGTTCTCGAGCGTCATACCTACAATAATTCCGGCGAACTTGCCGAACTTCAGAACACCGCAGAGGGTATCATTTCCAATATCCTTGAAGAAGACGAAGTAGTAGAAAAGATATATGACATAAAGGAAAGAAGTGCTGATATCTATGAGCATTCGATCAGTCTTTGTTCTCTGGCCACATTAACTTCGTTAAAACTCGGCCGGGACCATAATGAGGTTCATGATATCGGAGTTGGATGCCTGCTTCATGATCTCGGATTAAGATATCTGACGATCGACTATGTTGACAGGGATCCGGGTGAATTTACAAAGCTTGAGATAATGGAGTATTTCAAGCATCCGGTATACGGATTTTCTGCCGTTAAAGATGAAAACTGGCTGTCACCGCTTGCCAAAAACATAATTCTGTATCATCATGAAAGACTGGATGGCAGCGGATATCCGTTAAGAGCAAAGGATATACCTTATGCTGTAGGGATAGTTTCATTATGCGATACCTTTGATGAGATGATATGCGGGATAGGCTGCCGCAGAGTAAAGGTATACGAAGCCGTTGAATATCTTAAGATGTTTAAGGGAATAAAATACCCTGCGGATGCAGTTGAAGCATTCCTTGATTTTACCGCTGTTTATCCGGTGGGAAGCACGGTCATTCTTTCGGATGGTTCCCAGGGCAAGGTGGTCCGTCAGAACAGGGAATTTCCTGACAGACCTGTCATTTTGTTATCAAAGGATTCTGCCGGAAACCTGATCCCCAGGGGCAGGGAAGTAGATCTTATTAAAGTAAATGATATTTTTATAGAAAAGGAGTTAATATAGAACATGCTCGACATTAAATTTCTAAGAGATAATCCGGATGTAGTAAAGGAAAACATCAAAAAGAAATTTCAGGATGAAAAACTTCCCCTGGTAGATGAGGTTATTGACCTTTATGCGAAATACTCTGCTGCCAGACAGGAGGCAGATGATCTTCGAAATAAAAAGAACGTGATCTCCAAGGAGATCGGTAATCTGATGGCACAGGGCAAAAAGGAAGAAGCCCAGGCCAAAAAGGAAGAAGTAGCTGCAAATGCCAGGAGACTGGCCGAACTTGAAGAACAGGAAAAGGATCTGGATGAGAGAATTCTCAAGATAATGATGCAGATCCCCAATATTATCGATCCTTCGGTTCCTATCGGCAAAGATGATTCCGAAAACGTTGAAATAACCAAATACGGTGAACCCGTGGTCCCTGATTTTGAGATACCTTATCATACGGAGATCATGGAGCGATTCAACGGAGTGGATATGGATGCCGCCGGAAGAGTTGCAGGTAACGGTTTCTATTATCTGATGGGCGATGTTGCAAGACTTCACAGCGCAATTTTAAGTTATGCAAGAGATTTTATGATAGACAGAGGTTTTACCTACTGTATACCTCCCTTCATGATCCGTTCCAATGTCGTTACCGGTGTAATGAGTTTTGCCGAGATGGATGCGATGATGTACAAGTTAGAAGGAGAAGACCTTTTCCTTATCGGAACATCAGAACATTCAATGATTGGCAAGTTCATAGATCAGATAGTTCCCGAAAGCGAACTTCCCAAAACTCTGACCAGTTATTCACCCTGCTTCCGTAAGGAAAAGGGAGCTCATGGTATTGAAGAGCGCGGTGTATACAGAATACATCAGTTTGAAAAGCAGGAAATGATCGTAGTTTGTAAACCCGAGGATTCTCCAATGTGGTTTGATAAATTATGGCAGAATACGGTAGATTTCTTCAGAACAATGGATATTCCCGTAAGAACGATCGAGTGCTGTTCGGGAGACCTTGCGGATCTTAAGGTTAAATCATATGACGTTGAGGCCTGGAGTCCCCGTCAGAAAAAATACTTTGAGGTCGGCAGCTGCTCTAATTTAGGTGATGCACAGGCAAGAAGATTAAAGATCAGAGTACAGGCAGAAGACGGATCAAAGTATTTTGCACATACTCTTAACAATACCTGCGTTGCTCCTCCGAGAATGCTCATTGCTTTTCTTGAGAATAATCTCCAGGCTGACGGAAGCGTTAAGATTCCTGAAGTTCTCCGTCCTTATATGGGTGGAAAGGAAATGCTCATTCCCGAGAAATAACCGGCTTATAAGAGGAATATATTCAAGTTAAAGGGCGTTGTCAGTATGCATAAATACATGCGTGCCATAGGCTTCAGTAAATTTAATAATTTTAAAGAAGAGCAGAAGCTTATCACGGATATCATTATGAATGCTTCAAAACGCTCCTACACTTCTTTATCGGATGAAATCATTATTTCGTCTTTTTCGAGAGAGTTTGCACCCGGAGTGGGTATTACCGTGGTAGGACAGTTCGACGAGGATGATCAGTTCACCTACAGCTATTACTATCCTTATGTGGAATCAAACTGTATCAGCTCTGAAGAAGATATCTCGGTAGACCGTCATGCTGCAACAGACAGCTATGCCGGAGTGATAGATGATGTGAGAACAGGAGTTTCCATTATCTTTTATCTCCAAAATATGATACCATATATAAATGCGGTCAGAACGAACATGCTTCCGATGACGGGGACAACACTTTCACTTTCCGCATTATCCGATACAGGCACTATCCTCATGCCGCTTAAAAAGACGGTTAAGGATGTGGTGACGAACCAGCAGATACTGAAATCCCGTTCAATGCTCATCAATGCTGCCAGGTCCGGCGATGATGAGGCAATGGAAAATCTTACCTTAAAGGATATGGATACATATACGACCATAGCCCAGAGGATCCAGACGGATGATGTTTTCACTTTGGTTGATACATATTTTATGCCCTATGGCATAGAGTGTGATAATTATGCTATACTTGGAGAGATAACCGAAGTGACTGAACTTCGAAACAGCCTCTCCGGTGAAGATATGTACAAGATGTCTCTTGTCTGCAATGATATTGAGATGACCCTGTGCGTAAATAAAAAGGATGTTTACGGCCAGCCTGAGGTCGGCCGCAGATATAAAGGAACGATATGGCTTCAGGGCCATATCAATTACCCGATGTCTTCTTAGTTAAATGGATATAACGGGTCCCTCCTAAGGATCAGTTGGGGGTTCGATTCCCTCAGGAGACGCTTCATTAAAAGTGCCAGGGCACAAAAAAGCAGCCGATTCAAAAAGGATCAGCTGCTTTTTATTTTTCTCAAAAGAAAGACACAGATCAGGCGTTTTTCAATCCCAGAAGAGAATTCTGAAGATTAGCGGCTTTACCGCCTTCAAAAGACATTTCCCGGATCTTATCTTTATATACTATCTTAACGGTTCTGTCTTTTTCAAAGAAGATATCGCATTTTGAAAGCTTTCCGTTCTTCCATTCAATGTTGACTGTTCCGCCTCCTTTGACCTTAAGGCCCCGCACATGACCGTTTTTCCATTCTCTGGGAAGAGCCGGCAGCAGGATGATACGTTCGCTGTCCGACTGAAGGATCATATTTGCGATAGCAGCGGTTGCTCCGAAATTTCCGTCTATCTGGAACGGAGGGTGCCGGTCGAACATGTTGGGATAGGTTGACTTTTCAAGCAGAGCATAAAGATTCTCATAAGCTTTTTCGGAATCCCGAAGTCTAGCATAGAAATTGATGATCCACGCTCTTGACCAGCCGGTATGTCCGCCTCCGTTGGAAAGCCGGTTTTCAAGGGTTTTATATGCAGCCTCTGCCAGCTTCGGAGTCCTGTCCGGATCGATCTGGGATGAAGGGAACAGTCCGTATAGGTGTGAGATGTGACGGTGTCCTTTTTCAGCTTCTCCATATTCTTCGGGCCATTCCATAATGCTTCCGTCCGAAGCGACTCTGGTAGGCATGAGTTTTCGGATGATCTCTTCAAATTGTGCACTTAGTTCCTCATCGATTCCCAGTACATTGGATGCTTTGATGCATGCTGAGAAAATATCTCTTAAGATTTGGTTATCCATGGTCACGCCGTAGATATTGTTACCTGTAGAACCGTCAGGAAGAATAAAGGTATTTTCAGGTGAGATCGAAGGGCAGGTCACCAGATACCCGTTCTTTTCAACGAGGAAATCAAGGAAGAATTCCGCACTCCCTTTCATTATGGGATAGTATTCCCTGAGAAAATCGATATCACCTGTGTATTCATAGTGTTCCCACAGATGAAGGCTCAGCCATGCACCGCCCATTACCCAGTAGGTAGAAGGGATCCAGATATCCTGAGGTGCGGCATCCCCCCAGATATCGGTATTGTGATGTGCGACCCAGCCGCGCGCGTTGTACATCACGGATGCTGCCTCGGCCCCGCGGACACTGAGCTTTTTGATAAGCTCAAACAACGGCTCATGACATTCCGAAAGATTCGTGATCTCAGCGGGCCAGTAGTTCATCTGAGTATTGATGTTTATGGTGTATTTGCTGTCCCAGGGCGGGGTAATATGTTCATTCCAGAGGCCCTGAAGGGTTGCGGGAAGGGTTCCCTTTCTCGAGCATGATATTAGAAGATACCTTCCGAAATCAAAGAAGAGTTCAAAAAGTTCATTATCGGAATTGCGTTTTTTCCCAAGATTTGCAAGTCTTTCATCAGTGGGAAGGGTATTTCGGTCCTCTTTGCTTTCTATTTCCAGATCAACTCTTTTAAACAGCCGCTGATAATCTTTGATATGACGTTCTTTGATATCCGAGAGTCTGTCATTTTCGACTTTGAGGATGCGTTTATGGATATTGCCGGTCAGGACATCGATATTTTCAGCATCGACGTGATAAGTAGTATCTGCGCAGAAATAAAGCACTGCTTCGTCGGCATTTTCAACGATGAGATGTTCGCCTATGACATGCACATTACCGGTCTTGACCTTTGCCGTAAGGCACATTACAAAATCAATGCCGCCTTTGCCAAGGTTTCCATAGAGCTTTATCCCGTTGTCGCCAAGCTTTCCGACTCCGTCAAAGAATCTGTCTCTGCGGAGTATGGCATCGAAGTTAAGCTTTTTCTTACCCGATGATTTAAGATGAACGATCATGATATCATCGGGCTTTGAAATATATATTTCCCGGGTGTAGGATGTATCATCATCTCCGAAGATCTGATCATATACTGCATTATCAAGATCAAGGGTTCTCGTATATCCCCTGACTTCGCCGATCCCGTAGAATTCAAGGAATATATCGCCCAGAGTCTGATAGGGATGCTGACTTTCGGGGCAGCCTGAAAGAGAATACTTCATCAGCCTTTCGGCGTCCCGGATCCTGCCTGCAAAAATAAGATCCCTTATCTTTGCAAGATTGGAAGCTGCATCCGGATTGATCCTGTCACAGGGTGCTCCGTACCAGATACTTTCTTCGTTCAGCTGGATCCTTTCTCTATGGGGATCTCCGAATATCATGGCCCCCATCCGTCCGTTACCCAAAGGTAACGCCTCATCCCAACAGGAAGCGGGTTTTTTGTACCATAATTTGCTCATATTGCTCCTCGTTTGTGTTATACTAGTCTATACGATATACGAATCGCTTTATATTTATCTTATATTTTATAAAAAGGACTAACAGTATTCAACATGGCAGAGAAGAAAATCATCCTTACCGGTGGCGGAACAGCCGGACACGTTACGCCAAATCTGGCACTGGTTCCCTATCTTAAGAATGCAGGATTTGAGATTTTTTACATCGGCTCCAAAGACGGCCTTGAGAGCAAACTCGTGCCCGATGCGGGAATCCCGTATTACACCATACCCACGGGGAAGCTTCGCAGATATCATTCCATTAAGAATTTCTCCGATCCATTCAGAGTCCTTGCCGGTATCAGCAAAGCTAAGAAGATAATCAAAGAGATCCGGCCGAACATCGTATTTTCAAAGGGCGGTTATGTGGGTCTGCCGGTTGCGATAGCTGCCAGAATGTGCAAGGTACCTGTAGTATCTCATGAATCTGATATGACACCGGGTCTTGCAAACAAGCTGAGTCTTCCTTTCTGTAAGGAGATCTGCTGTAATTTCCCCGAGACGGTTAAGACACTTCCCAGAAAAAAGGCCGTGCTTACAGGTTCTCCCATAAGAGGAGAACTGTTATCCGGCAGCAGGGAAGCAGGACTTAAACTCTGTCATTTTAACGAATCAAGGCCTGTCATAATGGTCATTGGAGGTTCTCTGGGTGCTGCAAGCGTAAACGCTGCGGTAAGGGCTGCCCTTCCGAAGCTCCTTCCCGACTTTCAGGTTGTTCATATCTGCGGCAAAGGCAAACTCGACGAAACCCTTATCGATATGGAATCCAAGGGATACAAGCAGTTTGAATACGTTACCGACGATCTTAAAGATATCTTTGCGATGGCAGATCTCGTCATTTCAAGAGCGGGAGCCAATTCCATCTGCGAACTCGTTTCACTCAAAAAACCGAATATCCTGGTTCCCCTTTCCAAGGGATCCCGCGGGGATCAGGTTCTTAATGCTCGTTCTTTTGAAGCACAGGGCTATTCCATTGTTGTTGAAGATGACGATGATCTTTCCGAAAATCTGGTTGAAAAGGTTACGGAGCTTTACTTTACCCGTCAGACCTACATAGATGCAATGAGCAGGTCCAGCCAGAACAATGCGGTCAGGATCATAGTTTCTCTGATAGAAAAAAATACAAAAAACCAATGATATAAAAGGAGGATTAGTCAGATGATCTCATGGAAAAATCTTGACACCCTTGATTCTTTCAAGGCATTGAAAAATTTTAAGGAAACTGATCTTAAGGAAGCCCTTGGCAAAGCACATGGTGCCGACAGAGTTAAAAAGTATTCGGTTCCGATGGCAGAGGGGCTTAAGTTCAACTACGCTGCCAAAAAGGTTGATGATGATATCTTAAACGGACTTAAGGACCTGGCCAAAGAAGCACAGCTTGCTGAAAAGTTCAAGGCTCTTTACGAAGGAGAAGTCATTAACACAGGAGAAAAAAGACTTGTTCTTCACCAGCTGACAAGAGGCCAGCTCGGAGCAGACGTTGTTGTTGACGGAGTTAACAAGAGAGACTTCTATCTCGGTGAGCAGAAAAAGATCGCTGATTTTGCAGTTAAGGTTCATAACGGAGAGATAACAAACGGCGCAGGTGAAAAGTTTACCACCGTTGTTCAGATAGGTATCGGCGGAAGTGACTTAGGTCCCCGCGCAATGTACCTTGCTCTTGAAAACTGGGCAAAGGTTAATAACAAACTTAAGATGAAGGCTAATTTCATAAGCAACGTAGATCCCGATGATGCAGCCGGAGTTCTTTCAAACATCGATGTAGCCCATTCACTCTTTATCCTGGTTTCAAAATCAGGTACGACACTTGAAACACTTACGAACGAATCCTTTGTCAAGGATGCCCTTAAGAAGGCCGGACTTGATGCTTCAAAGCACATGATAGCAGTCACATCATCAAGCTCACCCCTTGCTTCAAGCTCTGATTACCTTCAGGCATTCTTCATGGATGACTATATCGGCGGAAGATTTTCTTCATGCTCCGGAGTCGGCGGAGCTATCCTTTCTCTTGCATTCGGTCCCGAAGTATTTGATGAATTCCTTAAGGGAGCTGCTGCCGAGGACAAGCTTGCAGCATCCGATGATGTGCTTAACAATCCTGCAATGCTCGATGCACTTATCGGCGTATATGAGAGAAATATCCTGGGATATGACTGCACCGCGGTTCTTCCCTATTCACAGGCATTAAGCCGTTTCCCCGCTCACCTTCAGCAGGCTGACATGGAATCAAACGGCAAATCTGTAAACAGGTTCGGGGAACCCGTTTCATATAAGACCGGCCCCGTTATATTCGGTGAGCCCGGAACCAACGGACAGCACTCATTCTACCAGCTGCTTCACCAGGGGACGGATATCATCCCTCTGCAGTTCATCGGATTCAAAGAGTCCCAGATGGGCGTGGATGTTGATATCCAGGGAAGCACTTCCATAAAGAAACTTGCAGCTAACGTTGCAGCTCAGATAGTAGCTTTTGCATGCGGCAAGGATGATGAGAACAATAA
>JAEEGL012361749.1_pt1 | contig 11734 bp, 12 predicted proteins | sample 9134231 | NCBI WGS metagenome assembly JAEEGL01 (sample SAMN16246548, study PRJNA631951) | gut metagenome | biome: gut microbiome; feature: rumen; material: fiber-attached | host: Bos | place: Iran: Karaj | collected 2018-10
CACAGGATATCTTAGAGCTCAACAGCGGCACGATGCGGATCCTGCCAGAAAAGTTCGACAGCGATCTGTACCGTTTTCTCAGCGGCGACGCAGCTGCGGTCAATTCCTATCGCCGGGAATACATGAACGCCTATTCCTGGGCAAGCTTCACCGAGGCTTTCCTGGACAGGATGAAGAATAGGAAACAATAATTATCGTCAAGGAGAAAAGAACATGAAAGGCTCATGAGGAACACCGGCCCGGCAAGGTTTTTGATACCCTTAGGGATCGTCCTTATAATCTTCGGCATCATTCTGCCCGGCATGAAGACGGATAATTACGTTGAGACGGTCGGCAAGGCAACGAACACGGTGTAATACAAAAGCACTTTTGATAGATGGTATCCACCAAAAGTGCCTTGTACTCTGTTAGAGGTTTAACAATTCACTTGATACATTTTCCACTTGACAATTCCTACAAAGAATCGCGCCTTAATACATGTAACTATAACAAAGGGTATTCGTCATTTAATGCAATGCTATCCCAATATCGCTGTCAGCGTAGTATTCGACCCACCAATACTCATCTGTTTTCTGAAATTTCTTGGTCCACGGTTTAATAAAATATGATACCTCCTGCTCATCGTCCGTTTCACAGTAATACAGTGTTGTAGTAAAATTACTGTTCCTATATGAAAATCTGATCGCATCTTTACCGGTCGTTGTAATCCTCTCAATCCTATACAAACCAGTAAGGTGAAACAACTCCGTGATATCGCTCCATTCCTCTTCCGAAAAGTAAACGCTCTTTGATTGGGTCCAAATTGATACTACCCCTTCACCAGAATTGTGCATGATTTGTTCCATCTCTTCGCTTTCCAACACGATCTCGGCAACACGCTCGAACTTCTCACGATATTGAGTAAAGACTTCAATGAGCTCTTCGACTGAGTAAGCCCGAAGCTGCTCTTTTTCAATGATCAATTCCACATCCTTGCACGAACATGAAACGGAAAACAGTGAAAATAGGAAGCCCAAGCATAGAAGAACTATCCTTTTCATTCGAAAATTCCTTTCAAATATTCGATCTTGCGCCGCGGCGGCGGCGGTCACGATGTACGCGAACAGCGCGCCCATCCCCCATGCCGCAGGGCCAACGCTTTTTTTAGCCGATCGTCCGCGTCTCCGGTTTATCTTTTAAGGTATCCCGAAGAAACCGGAAACTCAAAGTATGTGTCGGGGTACGGCTCATCCGCCAGGGTAAAATGCCACCACTCGCAGTCGATGGGCAAAAAGCCGTTCCTCAGCATGGCCCGCCGCAGTATCATCCTGTTTTCAAACTGTTCGTCGGTTATGCCGCGCCAGTCCGGGTGCGACTCCTGACCGAAATAATCAAAAGGGCTGCCCATGTCAAGCTCCCTGCCCGTCTTCATATCAAGCAGGGTCAGGTCGACCGTGCTCCCGCGCGAATGCGACGACTTCGCCGCGACATAGCCCAGCTTGAAAAGCTCCTGCTTCTGAAGCTCCGGGTAGAAATAGGGCTTCATCCTGATATCCGTGTCCTCAATGCCCCACAGCACGAAATGCTTTACGGCGCAGACGGGACGGTAGGCGTCGAATATTTTAAGCCTCAGCCCGCGCACGGCAAGCTCATTGGCGACCTGCTTGAGCGCCCTTGCGGCCTCCTTGGTCAGGAGCGCGCAGGGCTCCTCGTACCCGTCTATGCGGTCGCCTATGAAGTTATAGGTGGAAAAATAGCGTATCTCCTGAATTATCGACGGGACCGCGTCCGACAGCAGCACAAAGCCCGACGGGTCGGTCGTCCCCTTTTTGAAAACGGTGCTCACAGCATACCCTCCCTATCTATAATATAAAAACGTAAGCAATGCGTAGAATACCACCATGCCGCCGAGCACGGCCGCCTGCTTGAGGCGGTGCGCCGCGACAAGGCCCAAAAACTCGCGCACGGCGGCGTTGGGCCAGAAGTACCATTTGGTTTTGGCACCCGCGCCCTGCGCCCTGAGCTTTACGCGCCTTGCGCAGAGCCCCGCGCGGAAAACGTGATAATTGGTGGTGGCAAAGGCCGCCTTCCCCCCGCCGAGCTCATCTATTATCGCCTTGGAATTCCTCATGTTTTCAAGCGTATCGCGCGAGGCGTCCTCGATCCTCGTCAGCTCCTCGGGCACGCCTTGGGACAGCAGGTATTCCTTCATGGCCTCGGCCTCGGAGCGGGGCTCCGACGCGCCGCGGCCGCCGGAGAGTATGAAGGTCAGCGGCCTGCCCGTTTGCCCGAGCTGGCTCCGGTAGAATCCCAGCGCCCTGTCGCACCTGCCGCGAAGCAGAGGGGTGAGGCTCCCGTCCGCCCTCAGGCCGCAGCCGAGCACTATCATAAAGTCCCTGTCAGGTCGGGGCGCGCAGCGCACGACTATGAGGTTTGCCGCTATCGCGCCCATCACCATGCACTCGAAGTACAGGTACAGGCAGGCAAAGAGGTTTACCCATAGATCATGGACCATGACCTCGTTTTTGCTGCCGGAGGCATAGCGGTCCACCACGAAAAGGAACACCTCGCCCGCCGTCATCAAAACCGCCGCGACCATGGCGAGCACGTTTACGAAGCGCTTCCTTTCGTGCCGCAGGAGCGACAGGTTCGAAATGAAAAGCGCAGCGGAAAACGCCGCGATGAAGGGCGACGAAATGATCATGTATGTTTTTGCCGAATTCAGAAAGACGCTGAGCGCGACGGTCTCGTCCGCGCCGCCCGTCATGCGCAGAAGCGCGATGACATGCGTTACGAGCATAGACAGCACGAAAAGCGAAAAGCCTATGTAGTAGATCGTATTGTATGAATACGGGTTGTATCTGAGCTGGCCTATGAGCGCGCGAAGCAGCAGCGCTATCGCCGCGGCAAGGTAGACCGCGGACAGCGCGCTGATCATAACGCCCCTGCCTTTGCCGCCCCAGATGAGCAGAGCGGCAAGCGCGGCGGCGTAGACCGCCGAAACGGCAAGCAGCGAATAGAGCTTGGGCTTTTTATCGGAGGTGTCGAATATCACGGGGGCGCCTCACTTATCGCCGCGGCGCGGTTTTTTAATGAGAGTAAGCACGTTTTTGCCGCCTCTGCGTTCGTAGCTTATACCGTCGGTCAGGCGCTTTGCCATGAATATGCCGAGCCCTCCCGGGCGCCTTTGAGCGGCGGGCAGGGTGACGTCCGGATCCTGCCTTTTGAGCGGGTCGAACTCCGGCCCGCCGTCCTCGAAAACGGCTTTCAGCAGGCCGTCCTCCGCCCTCACCGTGAGCTTTACCGCGCCTCCCGGGCAGGCGTAGTCCGCGATGTTCACGAACACCTCCTCCGCCGCAAGCTGCATGCGGTTGAGCTCCATGGGATCGGGGTCGAGCTCAGCCGCGCGCTCGCCGATGAACGCAAGCACCTCGGGAAGGGACCCGCGCTCCGCGGTGATGAACAGCTCGGCGTCGTCATAGTCCGCGCAGTCGGCGCTGCGGATAAGCTCCGTAAGCGCCGCCTTCCACTGCTCCGCGTCGGCGCGCCCTTTTTCTGTGGCCTCAAGCCCCATGCGCTTTGACCTTGCAAGCAGGCGCGTCAGCCCGATGAGCCTGGCCTTGGACTTGACCTCTTCGAGCTTATGCGGGCATTTCGTGCCGAGGTACAGCTCCAGCGTGCGCGCGAACAGCCGCGCCGAGGTATCGTAGTCGAACCCCTGAAAAGCCTTCACGGCCTCGCGGTCGACCTCGTAATAGCCGAGGAGCGCGTTATAGATGAAGCCGAGCTCGAATATGGGCCGCCCGACCGAGAGCGTGTCCATGTCTATGAGCAGCACCTCGCCGTTTTGTATCATTATGTTGCCGGGGTGATAATCGCCGTGCACGAGGGTGTCCGCGTCAGGCACGGCCGAAATGAGCGACACGAGCTTATCCGCGTCCTCCTCCGCCAGAAGCGGCCTCAAGGACTCCGCCCGCTCCAGCACGCCGCGCTTTACCTGCGGCAGCCTTCCCGACGGCTCGCGCGTGGAGTGTATCTTTTTTAGCAGCGAGGCGAACACCTCCGCACATTCCTCAAACCGCTCCGGCTCGTTTGCGAGTATCTTCGAAAGCGGCTCCGCGGTAAGCAGCTCGAACACGGAGCCGTACCCGCCGCCCACCTTTACGACCTCGTACGAAATGGCGGTGGGCAGCCCCAGTATCAGCGCAAGGCGGGCATTTTCGCGCTCGTTCAGTATGTCCTCGGGAGCGGCGTTCGGCCCGAACACCTTAAGCGCGGTCTCCGCGTCAAGGCGGTAGACCGATGCGTTGGAGCCGCAGCCTATAAGCTCGCACCCGTCAAGCTCCACCCTGCGCAGGCGGCGCTCCACGGGCAGCATCTGGGTAAAGCCCGTCATATCGAATATCTCATAGACCTCGGGGCGCACGTTCACGATACGCAGCCCCTCAAAGTCGTGCATCAGCCTGAGCACCACGCGCAGCCCCGCGCTCGAAACGTATTCGAGCCCGTCCGCATCGATGACGTACGGCGCGCCGGCCTCAGCCAGCGCCGCCCGAAGAGCATCCTCCGAGCGCTGTGCGTTTTCGGCGTCGAGCCTGCCCGAAAGCCTTATGTATTCATGCGGTCTGTTCACGAAGAACCTCCATTCACGCACCAAACACTCCGCCCCGACGGGCGTCTCATCTGCCGTCTTGAGCCGATGCGTTTATAACGTTGACGTAATCGTACGGTATCTCGATGCCGTTGTTTATCAGCGCCTCGCGCACGGAGCAGTTTACGGCGTCGATCAATCTTTCGGACGGCACGCGCGACTCGTAAATGACCGTGGTCTGGAGTATGAGCGCGCTGCTGTCGAATTTTACGAAATAGACCCTGCCGTAGGAGGGCAGCCCTTGGTCGTCGGTAAAGCCGGCCGTTGTCAGCGGGCAGTCGGCGATGGCCTTTTGAATGACCCTTTTGGCAAGCTCAAGGTCCGTATCGTAGCCCACGGAAAAGAGGAATTTTGCGCTCCTCCCGCTCCTGTGATAGGAATAGTTCGTGAGCTTCATGGCGTTTATGCGGCTGTTGGGCACTATGTAGCGCATGGTGTCCACGCCCGCCAATACGACGTGGCGGTTGGTTATGTCCATGACGACCCCCGCCGTGCCGTCCTCGAGCTCTATCCTGTCGCCTATCTCAAAGGGCTTTTGCAGGCTTATCATAAGCCCCGCGATAACGTCCTTCACAACGTCCTGCGCGGCAAACGCGACGACCGCGCTGACGACCGCGGTGCCTCCCAGCATGGTCTTCCACACCGACGAGGAGCCGTCGAGAGCCGATAACGCCAGCAGGAACACGGCGATGACTATTATCCATTTGTTCAGCCTTTCGAAGAAGACGAGGTGTATGCCGCGCTGCTTGCGGCCGATGGCCTTGAACACCTTGGCGTTTATAAAGGTAAGCAGCCATGCGGCAAGCCCCGCCGCGGCAAGCGTTATGACCACGACGAGCACCTTTTGCCACATAGTGCCGTCCATCTGTATGCTCAGTTTAGGCATTTTTCCCTCCGGCCCGCGCGCTTTACGGCCGCGGCAGGCCATTTTGCTCATACTCCGATTGTAGACCCTGAAACGGCTTTTGTCAACGGTAAGTTGAACTCAAAATATATTTTGGCGCCGCGCTCCCGGGGACCCGCCGCGGGAGCGCGGCGGGCAAAAAAGATGGCCCCGTGCAAAGGCAAGCCTTTGCACGGGGCCTTATGCGTACGCTTTTATTCACCGAACATCGCGTTCCTCAGCACGAGCACGGCGTCGGTGGAATCTATGCTGCCGTCGCCGTTGACGTCGGCGTTTTCAACGATTATATCGCCGGGCAGGCCCATGCTGTACCTTAAAATGAGCAGGGCGTCCGCCGAATCCACGCTGCCGTCGCCGTTTGCGTCGCCGGGCAGCCCCGCGGGCGAACCCGACCACGCGACCTCGTCAACCCAGGCGCAGTCTGCGCCGGAGGCGACGGAGTAATCCTTGCTGTAGCTCCAGGTAAAGGTGAAGCTGCCGGAAGAAGCCGCGGTGTAGGTGCAGCGCGTCCAATCGACCTCGCCGCTCTTTGAGAGCACGGAGGAGCCGTTCACCTTGAACGAGAAGGTATCGTAGCCCGACTCGGAGCTGACCTTATAGTCGAACGCAAGGGTCTGCCCCGCCTCCATTTCGAGCGTGAGCGTTACCGTGCTTACGGAGCTGTCGACGCCCGCGTTGCCGCAGACCGCCGCCGCGCGGCCGTCCTTGACCGTGCCGCGGAAGGGGTACTGCTCGCCCGGCGTGAAGTGCAGCCTGCCGCCCTCGGCGTTCATGGCGTAATCGAGGTCTATCTCCTCCTGCTCGAGCCACTCGGAGTCAAGCCATTCAAGGCGGCCGTGTATCCAGTTTTCAAGGTACTGCGTGGCGGCGTTGACGCGCACGCCCCATTTCTGCTCGTCGCGCGGGACGGCGGCGGAGATGTACGCCGCACCCTTCCTCAGCAGGCGGAGAAGCTCCGGAACGAAGCTTTGGCGAAGCTCGCCGTAACGAAGGGTCAGCGCGTCGCGGAATGCGGCGTGGTCGTCGTAAAGCTTATCGAACCACGGGCAGGAGGAGTTGATCGTCATAAAGCCCGCTGCGCTCTGGGCGTCGGGGCAGTCGTAATAGTCGTTATGACTGTAGTCGGCGTTGTTCCATGAGACGGCCGTGCTGCCCCAGGCAAGGTCGAAATCCCACGGAGCGGTGAGATAGAGCTTGTCGTCCTGCGCCTTTTTCACAAGGTAGCAGCTCGTTTTGAGGTTGCCGTCTATGTTCTTTGCGATCTCCTGCAGTATTATGAAGTCGATCCACGAGGGCGCGTCGACGTACTGCGTCCATGCCTCGCTGCCGGAGTCCGTCACCGCGTTGTGCACCGACTGCATATAATCCGTCAGGTAGGCGAGCATCTGCTCCTTTAATGCCTCGTCCTCGGTCTCCGGGGTCTTCAGCACGAAGTAGTCGCGGCTCTGGTTCGCCCAGTAGGGGCAGTTGAACCACTGGTCTGCGCTGAAATCTATCTTGCCGTCGATGTCCTTTTCTATAAGGTAGCCGCCCGTCAGCTCGTCCGCGGTGGCCTCCGGGATGTTTATCTTGTTGGACTCTATGTCCACGCGCTCAACGAGTATGTATATGCCGTTATAGACGCCGTTGAGGTAGACCTCGACGAGCTCGCACTTGGGCACGTACTCGATGCCGGAGAGCAGGAGGCTCGCCTTATAGGTCATCCAGTTGCGCACGAGCGAACCGTCGGAGTAGCCGGGGACTATCGCGTACTTCTTGGTCTTGGGTATGTCGAGCAGCGAAGCCTTGGAAGCAAGCTTGATGGAGTACGGCTTTTTGGGCTGCCCCCACGAGGTGTTGCCGCGGCCCTTTATGCCGCCCGTACCCTCGTAATTGCCCGAGGCGTACTGCTTTGTGCCGAGGGTAAGCGTGAACGAAGCGTCCACCCACTCCTCCTTGTCGATCTGCGAGAAGGGGACGACTGCCTCTATCTCGAGCTTGGGCAGCTCCGCGGCGGAGGCGTAAATGCCGACGCAGCTGAGCTCGTCCCTTGTGAAAACGTCGCCCCTGTGAACGCTGAGCGTAAACGTCTTGGAGCCGTCGGAGCCGTTCGTCACGGAGACGGCGTCGGCGTGACCCGTAAAGAAGCTCGACCAGCTCTCGCTGTAAGTCCAGCCCTCCGCAAAATGAGCGGTCACGGAGAGGGTCTTGTCCTCCGCGGCCTTAAGCAGGCCGTAAGCCTCGGTCACGCGCAGGGTCAGTTCCCCGTACTCAAGCTCGACGCCGTCGCCGCAGTCGGGCGTTACGGTGACGGTCTCCGCCGCCTCTGCGCCGCCCGCGTAGGCGCCCGCCGGTAAGAGCCCGATAAGCATAAGCGCGGCAAGCGCAATGCTCAAAAGCCTTTTTGTTTTCATATGATACTCCTTATACTATCGGCGCGTGGCGCCGTGATCTACAAGCTCTGCTCGGTATCTGCCCCGACGGCGGCGGCAAAATGCCTCAGGAACGAGGCGCGCGCGTCCTTTGCGGCCTTGGTCATGGGAAAGAGCGCGTCAAAGGCGTGTACGTCCACGTGATAAACGTCCACCTCGGCGGGAACGCCCGCCGCGCGCAGATCCTCGACGTATTTGACCGTTTCGCAGTAGAACGGCTCGCCGTCCCCCACGAAGGTGTAGCAGGGCGGAAGACCGCTGTGATCCTCCCTGCGCGAGGGCGAAGCGTACGCCGGCACGTCGGCGCTGCCCCAAAGGGGGCCCAGGTACCTCGACCAGCCCTCGTGATTGCGCTTGGTGTTCCAGAACATGCTGTGGTTATCGCGCGAGGAGTCGGTGTCGAAGCAGTCTATCATGGGGTACAGCGGGAACTGATACGAGATCTTCACCTCGCCCCTGTCGTGCGCCAGCATGCACAGCGCCGCGGTCAGCCCGCCGCCCGCGCTTTCGCCGCCGACCATTATCATGTTTTCATCCACTCCGAGCTCCTCCGCGTGGGCTTTCAGCCACAGGAGCGCCGTATAGCAATCGTCGAGCGCCGCGGGGTACGGAGCCGTGGGCGAAAGGCGGTATTCGGGCGAGACCACCACCGCGCCGTAGCGCTGCGCCGCGTCGTGCCCGCGCGAGAAATAGACCATCTCCGCCATGCCCTCAAAGTATCCCCCGCCGTGTATCCACAAAAGGCCCGGGTACTTTCGCCCCGTTTCACGCGGGCGAAGCAGTATTGTTTTCATGCCGCCCCAATCGGTATCGATGCGGACGGTCTGCCTGTCAAGATGCATCGCTGTCTTCTCCGGTAAACTTTTTTCGCGTGGTATTATACCACAGCCGAGGGGATTTGCCAACAAGCCCGCCGCCTTTTTCGGCGCGCGCCGCGCCCCGGCCCGAATTCGGACGAACGGCCTAAGATATACTCCCCCGCCCCGTTTTTTGCCTTGAACGCCCTGCGATTATATTCATACGAGCGTCCGAACCCGCTCGGCCGCGCGTACGAAAAGCCGGCGTGCAAGCGGCGGGATCGGGCGCGGGGCGGAGAAAGCGGAACAGGGCGCGGCCTTAGGCCGCGCCCTGCTTCATTCTGTCGCTTGTTTTGCTCACTCCGCTTTGAACATATCCTTGCCAACGCCGCAGAGCGGGCATACGAAATCCTCGGGCAGATCCTCGAACTTGGTGCCGGGGGCGATACCGTTGTCGGGATCGCCGAGCTCCTCGTCGTAAACCCAGCCGCATACATCGCAGACGTACTTCATACCGTTTCTCCTTTCGATTATTTACAAACAGAGCCTATGCTCAATAGTTCTTCTCGCTGATCTCGAAATAGGCCATGGGGTGAGCGCAGACCGGGCAGATCTCGGGCGCCTTTACGCCGACGACTATGTGCCCGCAGTTGCGGCACTCCCACACCTTTACCTCGGACTTCTCGAATACGGCGGCTGTCTCAACGTTGTGAAGCAGAGCGCGGTAACGCTCCTCATGCGCCTTTTCGATGGCGGCGACGCCGCGGAACTTCTCGGCAAGCTCGGCAAAGCCCTCGGCCTCGGCGGTCTTTGCAAAGCCCTCGTACATATCGGTCCACTCGAAGTTCTCGCCCTCGGCGGCGGCCTTGAGGTTGTCGGCGGTGCTGCCGATGCCCTCGAGCTCCTTGAACCAGAGCTTGGCATGCTCCTTCTCGTTGTCGGCGGTCTTGAGGAACAGGGCGGCTATCTGCTCATACCCCTCCTTCTTTGCCTTGGACGCAAAGTAGGTGTACTTGTTCCTGGCCTGGGACTCGCCCGCAAAGGCTGCCCACAGGTTCTTTTCGGTCTGTGTTCCTGCGTACTTGTTCATGTTATGCCTCCGTTAGTTATTTTACAAGCTCCAAAAGCTTCGGCGCGGGCACGAAGCCGACGGAGCGTCCCGTCACCTCGCCGTTCTTCACGCACAGCACCGTGGGGATGCCGGTCACGTTGAACTGCATGGCAAGCTCGCGTTCCTCGTCCACGTTCACCTTGCATACCTTGATATCGGGGTTCTCCTCCGCTATCTTGGCAAGCACGGGCGCAAGCATGCGGCAGGGGCCGCACCAGGTCGCCCAAAAGTCCACCAGTACGGGCCTGGTCTCCTGCATGACTTCCTTATCAAAATCAGCATAGGTCACGTTGTATTCCATGTTTTCATGCTCCTTTCGCATCTTTATGGCTGTATTGTACCCAATGCCGCGCTGGGTTGCTGTGACCGTGTCACATTTCCGATAATATATTTTATTTCCGCACTAACGCGCGCAGGCCCTCCGCGTCCAATACGGAGACGCTGCCGCGCCCGGTTTTGACCAGGCCCTGCTCCGCAAAGCTTTTGAGCTGCCTTGCCACCACCTCGCGCGCGGAATTGACCTTTTCCGCGACGAGGCTCTGCGTAAGGTGCAGCGTGCTGGAGCCGGTGCGCTCCGCCTCGCCCAGCAAAAACCCCGCAAGTCGCGAATCGAACCTGTCGAACAGTATGCTCTCCATGGTGCGCATGACGGTGGAAAAGCTCTCTGCCGCCTGCTCGTACATAAAGCAGCGGACGTGTATGTTGCTGTCCGTGAGCGTGCGGAACGCCTCGGCGTTTAGCACCAGCAGTACGGAGTCGGTCTCCGTTTCCATGTGGGTGTCAAAGCTGATCCTGTCCACCACGCAGGCCGCCGAAAGCACGCAGGGCTCTCCCTCGCCAAGGCGGAGCAGGGTTATCTCGCGCCCCTCGGGTGAAAGCGAGTAAACGCGCACCGCGCCCGACACTACGTACACCAGCCCCACGCACGCGCAGTCGCGGCTGTAAATGAGGCTGCCCTTTGCCGCGCGGCGCAGCCCGGTATTGCGCAGGGCAAACGCGCGTTCGCCCGCGTCAAGGTATTCCCAGAAGGGGAGCCTCTCAAGATATGCGGAGGGGCCGCTCATATCACTCACCGTCCAGATACCGCAGTATCAGGCTCTCCCAATCCGACGCGGACTGCGATCCCACGACCGGCTCGTCGGTCAAAAGCCTGCCGCTGCCGTCGATAAACACCGTGGTGGGAACGTACTGGGTCTGATACGGCTTGAGCGAATCGGTAACGTAAAACACGGGGTAGGTTATGTGGAGCTTTTCGACGGCGGCGCGTATCTCCTCCTCCTCGGACTGGCCGTAAACGCCGAGCACAATGAAGCCGCGGTCGGCGTACTTTTCGTAAAGGGCCTGTATCGAGGGCATCTCGCTTACGCAGGGGTGGCACCAGCTCTCCCAAAAGTTGATCATGATGACCTTTTTTTCGGAAAGAGCCGCCATCGAGATGGGCTCGCAGTTGATATCCGTGGTGCTGAAATCCACCGAGCCCTCTTCGGGCGGGTCGAATTCGGGGGTCTCTATCGTGATGCAGCCCGTAAACACGGCCAATGCCGCGATGAGCGCCGAAAACAGCGCGGCAAGCATTCTTTTCATATTAAATACCTCCTTGGGGTCTTACCCGATTATAGCAGAACGCGGGCCGCCCGTCAAACGCGAAAGAACGGTCGGATCCACTCAAACGGTCTTTTTTCGGCGAACGTGCGAAAAACGAATCGGCGGAAGAAACCGCCGGATGAGGTGGGCGCAGGCGCGTATCGGATCGACAGGGAAGGACGCTATCTTTCAACCACCTCTTCCACCGCCGCTTTGGGGCGGCGGTCCCCCTTCCCCTCACAGGGGAAGGAGCGTGAGTTTGTCCCTTCCCCTAATGAGGGGAAGGTGGCGCGCAGC
>JAEEGL012435886.1_pt1 | contig 11734 bp, 5 predicted proteins | sample 9134231 | NCBI WGS metagenome assembly JAEEGL01 (sample SAMN16246548, study PRJNA631951) | gut metagenome | biome: gut microbiome; feature: rumen; material: fiber-attached | host: Bos | place: Iran: Karaj | collected 2018-10
CGTAATTTTTGTAGTCAAAAGCTGATAAAGGAGTATAATGTTGTATATAACCTAATTTAGGTCTGTCTATTATATTTACATTACACATTTTTGCACTTAGTAAACGAGCTTTTAATACTTTATCATTTACTGTTCCAAAAGCTACTTCATCATTTTTTACTTTACCTGTTATTTCTTGATTTTTTCTATTATTTTCTAAAGTAAAATCTCTATTTAAATTTGATTCTATTTTAAAATCTGTTTTTGGCTTTTCCATTAATTGCTTTACTTTTGCTTCTTTTTTAGGCAAATTTTCTATTCGAGTATAACATACTTTATTCCTTAATATTGTTTTATTATTTGGTTCTGGACCTTCAAATTTAAAAGGAATAATTTCACTTTTTGCTGAAGAGGGTTTTATTGAACTAATATTATTAGAATTATTCTCAGTAACATTTGAACTTACTTTTACATGTCCTTGGACATTCATGTTTAAATTAATATTCTCATTTTTTTCCTCTTCATCATGTTCTTCTTCTTTAATTAACTCATCAACATCCTTATCAACTTTGAATCCTTTTTCATAAACATTAACAATACTTTGTAAATAATTTTTTCTTTCTTTCTTCTCATTAAATTTAGCTTTAGCTTTTCCATAATCTTCTAAATATTTTTTCATTTCTTCTTTATTTCTTTTTTCCATGATTTCTTTATTTTTAGCAATTTGAATTTCTTTTTCAATAACTAATCTTGAATGTTCATAATTAGGTCTTGCATAAGCATAAGCACTTTTAATTTCCCTTTTAGGATTAATAGGTTTTAATTCTTCATTAACTCCAATACCAGAATGACTAAACCATTGTTGTCCAGTTTTGGTTGCATAAAATGTACTTTTTAAACTAATAGAAGAATTTCCAGTTCCAACTTTACCATGAAATCTCTCTAAATTAAATCTTAAATCTGCCATTGTCTTTTCATCTTTCTTAAACTTTTTAGGAGGATTAACTGTTTTAACTTCAAAAGATTTTAATCTATCTTTTGGAGGTTCTAATCCAGGAATATTTGTTCTATGTAATTTAAATTGTTCCATTTCATGATCTTCATCTTGTATTAAAATATCATCTGAAGGTAATTCTTCTGGAATATATATTTCATCTGGATTTTTATCAGTTCTGTAACTTATTTTATCTAAAGAATCCCATTTTTCTAATTTATCAAAATACCATCTATAAATTTGACGAATTTTATCATCTCGAATTTGGTTGTTTGGAATGTAAATTATGAAAAGTAAAAGACGTTCTAAATGAGAATGTAAATTTTTTTTAAATTTTTCATGCTCCATTGGTATTCCATGTGTTACAAGTTCATCTACTTCTTTTTTATATGCTAGAAGACTTTGTTTTAATATATTTAATTCTTTGAAATTTTGAGACTCTAAAATTTCATCTATTTTCTTTGTTAATTGTACTGTTGTTACAATTGGTCTTTTTTCTTGTACTGGAGCTTCTTCTTCTTTTTGTTCATAGTACATTTTTTTTATTTTAAATTATTTTTTAATAAATTATTAAAATACATTAGATATAAAAATTATGAAATATTAAAAAATATTTTATTTTAAAAATGAAAAAATATTTTCTCTTATTATTTTTAATAAATACAATTTACAGTGCTTTATTATTCAAAATAAACCCAAGTGAAGAGCAATGTTTCTACGAAGAATTATTTTCAGAGACATCAATAATATTAAAATGGAAAATTTTTACTCATTCAAAGGAGAATGTAACATCAATATTACCTACAATAAGTATAATAGTATCGTTTGAAAATTCAGGAAATGTAGTGTATGAATCTAAATTAATATCAAAAAAGAGTAAAGCAACTTTTACAGTTAACGATGATGGATTATATAAAATATGTGTGAAAAGGAGAAAATATAATGGAAGAGATGCACCTAAAGAACAAGTTTATGGTAATTTAAAAATTACAAGTATTAATACTGATGATATAAATTTAGCTGATGCTGTTTCTTATGAAGATCTTGGAATTTTTTATAATAAAACAGAATCTATTAGAGAATTAACTGAAGGAATTCTTAATTATCAAAATAGTCAAATGGAAATGGAAAATACTTCTTCACAAGAAACTATTTATTATACTAAATGGTATAGATATATTACTTTAACTCAAGTTGTTTTAACTTTGATTGTTGGGTTAACTCAGTTAAATAATTTTAGAAGGTTTTTAAAAAGTCAACATGTTATTAATTAAAAAGATTTTAATATTAGAAACTATTTATTACATAATTTTTTTTTATATATCAAATAATTTTTTTTAGATAAAAAATTAATTTTATATTTTTAAATATCATTTAAATATTAATTAATTTCTAACAATATCTAACCAAATTTTGATCATTTTCATCTATTGATATATATCTATTATTTATTAACTGTTCTAATCTTTTAGTTATAAATTCTTTGTCAGATTGAAAAGGAAGATTTTGATAAACTTCATTGATTAAATCCTCTTTATTCATAATTTTTTTAGGTTTCAAAATTTTCATTAAATAACAATCACAAACAGGTTTTCTATCTTCAATAGTTTTTTTTTCAATTTTTTCATTTTCTTTAAGAGAAGTATTTACTTGATTAATATTAATTAAATTAATTTCATTATTATCACTTTGAAAAGTATCATTAAAACTGTAAGTATCATTTTCACTATTATAATTTAAAATTTTACAATTAATAATATCTCGTAAATGTTCTTTTAAAATATCTTGTTTTAAATTAGTTAAAGACTCAATTTCATTAAAAGTTAAATTAATTTTATTTTTCTTAAAATTTAAAAGAATAATAGTATGTATTCCATTACATTTAATTAAATAATTTTTATTTTCATTTCCAATAAATTCTATTTCAGAAGAACAATAAGGTAAATGCCAGTTAAGAGTTTTTCCAGGGTTTTTTCCTTTATAAAAATTATAAAATTCATTTTGAACATTATTAATATTATCATTAATATTTCCTGTAATTATTTTAGCAATTGGCCAAGAATAATTTGAATAAACTGAAAAATTAAAATTAATATTTGAATCCTTTAATAAAGTAGATTGTTCAATGAAATTTTTATTTAAATTATTACTTAATTTAACATCTGAAATCATTTCTTCACTTTTACTCACAAAGAAATTTCCACATTCATTTTTTAATTGTTCAATTAAATAATTTTGTAACTCTTCACTAACATTTAAATCATATAAACATGATATTGCTAATCTCTTTATAAAAAAATGTTCAAACATATCTTTATTTTCTATAAATTTAAATAAATTAATAAATTCGTTTATTTCTTCTTTTAGTTTTTCTATTGGTTCTTTTTTTGCTGATTCTGTTAAAATATAATTAATATATCTACTGAATATATCTGTTATATAATTTTGTTTTATATTTATTACTTTAATTAAATTTTCTTTTATTAATGATTTAAAAGATTCTTCATTTAAAAATGAAATTGTTATGAACTTATTTATATTTGTTTTTAAGAGAATTAAATGATTATAAAGTTCTAAATAATTTGAAGCATAAAAATCATATATTTTTTCAGAACATTTTTGAATATATTCACTAAACTTTTTTTTTAATTCAGATTCTAATTTTATTCTTTTAAATAATATAAATAATTTATTCATTAATTCAAAATCTTCTGAAAATATTTTAGATTTATCTTTAAAATCAAAAAATTTTTCAAATATTATTTTTATTTTATCTTTCAATAAAATATTATTTAAATTATTAAATAAAGGTTTTAAACTGAGTACATTTAAATAATCTAATATTAAAGTTTTTTCTAAAGAAAAAACTGTATCTATATAATTTATATAATCTTGAAGACTTAATTCTTTAATTTTTATTGTTGTATTTAATTCATAAAATTTTTGAGTTTCTTCTAAAAATAATTTATTAAAGTATTCTTTATATAATCCACTTTCTGTTAAAAAATTAATTAAAAGTTTAATATCATTTAAATTCGATTTTATATTTTCTTCGTTAATAATAATTTCTTGATTAATAATTTTCAATCTAATATTATTTATTTTATAAATTGTTATTTTAATTATAAAATATAAATTATTAATATCTGAATTTATTAATCTTTGTTTTAAAGATTCAAGAAATTTTGAATAAAACATATTTTTTTGAACATTTCTATAAACTTTATTTTCATATTTATTAGTTATTTTTCTTAACAAATTAAAGTTATTAACTACATTAATCCAAATATTATTAAAATTATCGAAAAATTTATCCTTATCTTGATTTATAATTTCATTTAATTTAATATTCATTTCCAAAGCAAAATTAACTAAAATATTTTCTATATTATCAATAATAGTTTGTGGAATTTCATAGTTTAATAAATCATTAATTTTAATATATATTTCTTGAAAAACTTGTTGTGCTTTTCCTTCTTTTAAAATATTAATAAAATTTGATGTAATTTCATTCCATTTTTCTTCTAAAAATTCTTTAGTTGGTTCTTTAATTTCTTCTTTGAATTTACAATTAAGTAATAAATTCCTTTTTAAATTTTTTAATTGAGAATGCATTTATAAATAAACAAAAAAATTAATTTAAAAAAATTTATAATTAAAAACAAATTCAACAGTTTCCTCCAAAATAAAAATAAATAAATGAAAAGAAATTTTAAAAAATAATAACATTTAAAAAAAAATGAATTTTTTGACAAACCTAAAATCAAAAATAGAAAATTACAAAAATTCAAATAACTTAGAAGAAAAGAGTAAATTATTAAAATCTTTAAAATTATCATGTCTCCAATTAACAACATTACCTCCAAGTAATGACAATCCAAAAGAAGAAGAATATGAAATTGCAAGAGACATATGTGAATTAGAAATGGAATTTGCTTTAGAACAAAAGAATGAAAAATTATTTGAATTAGCATATTTAAGAGTTAAACAATTTTATTTTGACTTTGATAAAATTTTAAAAAAAAAAAGTGAAAAATTCTTATATTATGTTGGATTATATTTATTACATCTATTATCAAATAATAGAACATCAGATTTTTCAACAGCAATAGAATTAATTGATATTCAAGATTTAAATAATCAATATATTAAAGTATCAAGAAATATAGAACAATGTATTATGGAAGGTAATTATAGACAACTTGCAGATTTAAAAAATTCAACAGATAAATATTATAATTATTATTTAGGTAAATTTGATAATGCTATTAGATTTCAAATTGCAAGATCTGCTGAAAAGTCTTATGATAGTCTTAAAATTAATGATGCTGTTAATTTACTCATGTTAAAGAATGCTGATGAATTAAATAATTTTGTTAAAGAACAAAATGAAGGAGATTTTGAAAATAGAGAAATTGATTGGAAAATATCTAATGATAGAATTTTATTCATTCCTTTAAATAAAGAAAAAGAAAGTATTCCTGCTCATGATATTATTAGAGATACTTTCATTTTGGGAAATGAAGTTGAAAAAATTATTTAGATTTAATTAAGAAAAATATAAAAGAAACAATAATTTTAATTATTTAATCATTAATATTTAGTTAAATATTATACTCTTACATATTCAATTATTAAAATAATCAAAAAAGAAATATAATTTATTTTATTCATTAAATATTATCATCATTATTTTTTAAATTTTTCATTTCTTCTTTTACTTTAGCAAGTCTTTCATATTCATTTTTAATATTTTCTAAGTTATCAGACAATTTTTTATTATTCCTTTCTAAAGTTTTTAATCTTTTAGTATAATTATCATATAATCTTTCTAATTGAACAGTTCTTTGATTTTGCCCAAATTCATTTTTCATTTTATAAGCAGGATTATCAGTAAAAATAACTCCTTCTCTAGTATCTCCAATAGTTTGTCCAATAATATCAGTACTTCTTTCTTGTAAATTATTCATTTCCAATTCTAAATTTTTAAAATGTTCAACAGTAGTTTTATATTTTCCTCTATAACGATAAACTCTCATAAAAGTATAAATTCCTCCTCCTATAATTATTAGAAAAATTAATATAAATATTATGATTCCACGCCTCTGTTCTATTAATACATTTTCCTTTATTGTTAAAGGAGCTATATTTGTTACTGGTGAAAGTATCACTGCATAAATACCTGGCTCACTTATTCTTCCTTGTAATTGTAATTCTGATAAACTTTCAGTTTTTGAAGAACTATTAACACATTTCCAATAAAATGATTCATTTAATTTTCCAAGACAAACATCTTCAGTTTTATTTAAATTTTTAAAAGAAAATAAATCACTTGCATTTCTACTAGTATTTGATTTATCAAATTTTTCAGGGAAATCATATAATAAAGTTAAAAGAACTGGATTATATATTTTATAATTATTATCAATAAATGAAATATTAATAACAGATGAAAGAACACTATATTCAAAAGAAAGAGTAGAATTTTCTTCTGAATCAGCATAAGGAAAAGCAGATAAAATATCAGAATATCTAGTTCTATCATATTCAAAGTAAGTATTTGGAATTTCACTTCTAGGAACATTTCTCAATAAAATTGTAGTTTCATTACTTTTCCCTTCTAAATTTCTAATTGAATCAGAAGGAACATATAATTTCCCAATAATTAAATTTGAATCCCCAATAACGAAAGATATATCAGAATCAATTTTAGGATAAATTTCAACTCTAAGAGATGAAACACCAAAATTTCTTTTTGAACTCTTACAATCAGAAATTAAAGGAACACATGAACCATCAATGCATCTGAAAGGAGCTTCAATAGTAGGACAAGAAGATTCTCCTACACATTCTGCTAAATTTTTCACACAATGTCCAGTTGAACAAAGTAAAGGAGAATCATTAGGACATCCATTATAAAATATTTTTTCCTTTCTACAAATTCCATCAACTGAAAGAATCATATTTTCCTCACATATAATTTCATTGTCGTTCGGGCATTGAGTATTATTTTGAACACATGATCCATCTTTACATTTAAAAGGTAACTCTGATGTTGGACATCCAGGATAAATTGGACAATCTTCCATTTTCAATCTACAAGTTCCATCATAACAAGTAACTTCATTTTCTTCACAATATGTTTTATAAATTATTGATGAATTAGTATCTGATTGTTGTACACAATCTCTAGGTGAACTAGAGCATTTACCATGAATACATTTATATGGTTTAGATGAGGGACATATATTTTCAATACAATCAAATATTGTAGATACACAATTACCATTCTGACATAAAATTGGATTTTTAGCAGGACATTTTTTATGATTATTACATCCACTCATTGATTGTTGGCAAGTTCTATCAAAGCAAATAAATTGATTATTTTCATCAATGCAAGAATTAATACTTTTACAAAAAGTAGTTTTTTCAACACAAGAACCATCAGCACATAAAAATGGCTTATAATCAGGGCAAACAATACTAATATCACATGAATATAAAGAATCTCCACCTGGAATATAAGGATATCTTTTGCATTCACCATTAGCACATCTGAAAGGTTCTGATAATTTACAATTATAAGAATTGAAACAGCTTTCTGGTCTTTCCCCGCATTTTGCAGTAGATTCAATATATAAGCATTGATAAGGTTTTTCTTTAATACAATCTTTACCCTCTGTTCTGCATTTCCTCATTGAGGAAACACATTTCCCATTTTCACATTGAATTTTGGAATCAATAGGACATCCATTATCTATTTCACAATCACTTGATATTGCTACACATTTCCCAATACCGGCGCATTTATAAGGACGTTCAATATCACATCCATTTCTTCTATCAAAATTTTCATCATAAGACTCACATAAATCAGGATCTTCAATGCATAATCCTGAATCAGAACATTTATATGGTTTGATACTTGGACATCCAATTGAATTCAAACATTCATTTTTTGAAGGAGCACATGTTCCATCTTTACAACGAATTGGTAAATTTGGAGGACATGTATTTATTTTAGGACAGTATGATTCATTTTCTTGACATGAACCATCATCACATCTTATTTCTTCTTCTTGACAAGGTAATACTAATTTACATTCTTCAAAATAATCAACTTCTATTCCATTTGCACAAAGAGGTTTTAAATTTAAAGAATAATAATTATTAGAATGACAATTTGATTTTGATTCTACACATAAACCATCATTGCATCTTATTGGTTTTTCATTTGGACAAATTGGAATACTGCATTCTCCTTTATTTAAATCAATACATGTATTATCAGCGCATTTAAATGGAGCATCTACAGGACATCCATTTTCCTTTGGACATGTTTTAGTTAATGGAAGACAACTTCCATCAGGACATAATCTAGTTCCAGAAGGGCAATTTACTTTAATTGAATCATCACAACTTCCAGAAACACATTCTCCGTTTTTACATTTATTTGGCTTATTATATGGACATCCATTCTCTTTTTCACAATGGTCTTTATTACTAACACACATTCCATTTTTACATTTATAAGGGAAAGATAAAGGACATTCTTGCTCAGGACAATAAGCTAATTTTTTCCTACACGTACCATCAAAACATTTAATAAACTGAGCTGGACAATCACTAATTTCCTTACAACTATCAATAGATTTAGCACACATATTATCAGGACATTTAACAGGATTAGAACTATCACATAAATTAGGAGGTAAACAATCAGCTCTTTTACTTAGGCATCTTCCATCCCAACATAATATAGGTGCATCACTAGGACAATTAGGCATTTCCGGACAATCATCAGGATTTTTTCTACAAGTATTGTCATAGCATCTAAAAGGAGCATCCATAGAACAAGTAATGTGAGTACCGCAAGTATCTTTCATAGAACAAGAACCATCAGGACAATCTTTCATAGGTTTGGGACAAGACTGAAATTCAGGACATTGATCCACTGTTTCCTTACAACTCATATCCCAACATTTAACAGGTCTATTAACAGGACAGATAATTCCAGTGGGACAAAAATCTCTACTTTTTCTACAAGAATAATCAAAGGAGCAGAGAATATCATTAGGATTAGTACAAGTAGAAACATACATAGAAGAAGGTGATTCACATTTATTTCTGCAATTCCCATCATAACACAAAGTAGTATTTTTAGGACAAGTAACTTGAGAAGGACAAAGGAACTTACTACTACTGCAAGTTCCATCACTACATCTTACCATAGATTCATCACAGGAAGTACCTTCACTTGCAATTAAACATTCATTAATGGTTCTATGACAAGAACCGTCATTACACCTAACTGAAAATTCATGAGGACAAGTAGGAATAGAAGGACAATCATTCAGTGATTTTCTACATTCCCCATTAGGACACCTAATTGGAATAAAAGAAGGACATCTAATATAATTTGGACATTCTTCTAAATTTTCAACACATCTATCATCAGAACATCTTACGCTTAATGAAGTTGGACAAGCAATCATTGATGGACATTTAGTTGCTTTTTCTGTTAAGTTACTTACACATGTTCCTTCCCAACATCCTAAATTTTTTTCACAAGTTGATGGAATTATATCATCTTCATTATAACTACAAATATATGGATTTACTAATTTATAAGGACTCTCACAGTACATTGATGAAGGACATTGACCAACTGATTCTACACATGTATATGCACAATATTGATGACTTTCATCACATTGAGAATCTGAGGTTATTAATGGTATTAAAATAAAGAGAAAAAGTATTTTGTTCGAAATCATTAGTATTTTTTTTTTTTTTAAAATTATTTATTTTTTTTTAAATTTATTATATTTATAAATTTATATTATTAGTTTATTTAATTAAAATGTTAAATACATTCTAACCGAAATAAAATATAAAAATAATTTAAAAAGTAAGATGGGAATTTGTTTTAATTGTCGAACAAAAAATATTAATAATAAAGATGTGATATTAAACGAAACAACGTCTTCACAAAAAATAAATAAAACTCTAATGCCTCAAAAAGGGAAAAATTTTATAAAATTAAAAACAAGAAAAATTCAAAATATAAATGAAAATGCAATTCCTTCATTTACATCAACAGAACTTTTTTTAAGAGCAAAATCATTTTCTCATTTTCCAGATAATTTAAACTCAAGTTTTGGAATGATATTCAACTCAAATAAAAAAATGAATAAAAAATTGGAAATAGAAAAAACTACAACAATAAAAACAATAAGTGATAAAAAATCAGAAATGAAAGAAAATAAAAATAGAGAAAAAGAAAATTATGATTCTCAGAATATGGAATATGAAATAGAAAAAGAAAATGAAAAAAATAATTTTCCAATAGATGATAATAAATATATTATTAACATTTTAAAAGAACATTTTCTTTTTTTTGACTTTGATGAAAATACTTTAAATCTTTTAATAGATGAATCAACAGGAATTCAATTAGAAAAAAATATGATAATTTTTAAAGAAGGAGAAGAAGCAAATTCTTTTTATATATTAAGAAAAGGAGAAATCGAAATTTTTGATAAATTTAATTCAAAAATAATAAATAAGAAATATTCAACTTTTGGTGAAATTGGATTAATAAATATAAATGCAAAAAGAAAATATACTGCAAAAACAAATTCAATTGCCCAATTATATGTTATTGATAAAAATTTATATTTATCTTATAAAAAAGAAAATAATAATATTAAAGAAAATAATGAAGATAAAATGAATATTTTTGAAAAGCAAATTATATTTAAATTTATTCCTTATATTGAAAAAATATCTTTTATGAATTTATCTTTAATACAAACATATAATAAAAATAGTAATATAGAAATAAAAGATTCTTTTAATATAATAGATAATAATATAATGTCTTTTAAAAGAATATATGTTATAAAAGGAAAAATTCAATTTTCATTTTCTCAAGACAATTCTTCAAATACAATATCAGATTATATTAATAATGGAAATATATTTGATTTAAATTCTGCAATTTTTTCAACTTATAATCAAATTTTAATAAGTTCTTTATCAAAAGGAAAAATAAAAGAAAATTCAATAAAAGTTATTTCTTGTATAAATGATACTAAAGTTTTTATTTATAATGATAAAAGTTTAATTGAATGTTTTGGAATATGCCCAATATCATATTTATTAAATATATGTTTAAATTATTTTATTTCTCAAGATTTAATATTTTCAAAAATAATACAAAATTGTCAGATTCCAAATGAAATGATAAGAGATTTATTTCAAATAAAAAGATACAAAAAAAATGAATTAATAGTATCAAAAGGGTTATCAAATAATAATAAATGTTTCTTAATTTTAAATGGTAAAATATCAAATAAAAAACAAAACTCATATGAAATTAGTCAAGGTCAATTTTTTAAAGGAGAATTAATGTTTATTTTTCAAGAATTAGAAATTGATATTTATGCAATAAATGATTCTATAATATGTGAAACAACAAAAGATTATTTAATTTCTACTTTAAAAAAAAAAAATTTAAATACTACTTTTATAATATCATTATTTAATATTTTAAATAAATTCCAAATTTTTAGTCAAATAAGCATTCAAAATGCTTTTGAAATAATAAATAATTTAAATATTAAAATAATCAAGAAGTAAATGAATTTTATTTAATTGAAAAAGAATTGTTCAAGCATCAAATTAAGAAAAAAATATAAAAATTTTTGAAAAGGGAAATTCATTTGGAGAATTTTTTATATTAAATGAACAAAA
>JAEEGL014940184.1_pt1 | contig 11734 bp, 9 predicted proteins | sample 9134231 | NCBI WGS metagenome assembly JAEEGL01 (sample SAMN16246548, study PRJNA631951) | gut metagenome | biome: gut microbiome; feature: rumen; material: fiber-attached | host: Bos | place: Iran: Karaj | collected 2018-10
ATTATTTAATTTATTTAGTTCCTCTTTATTTAATTCAAATCTACCCTTATTCTTTAAATCATCCATGAATTTGTTTGTTGAACCAAATAATAGATACAACAATCTTTCTAAATTAGATGAAATCAAAATATCCATTGAAGGAGAATTTGTTTTAAAGAAAGAACGATTAATATCATAAACACCTGTATTAAAGAAATCAGCCAATACTTTATTTTTATTAGATGCACAAATAAATTTGTTAACAGGAAGTCCCATCTTATACGCAATATATGCAGCTAAGATGTTACCAAAATTACCAGTAGGTACGCAAACATTAATTTTATCGCCCATCTTAATTTCTTTGTTTCTCACCATTTGTAGGTATCCATAAACGTAATACACAATTTGTGGAACTAAACGACCTAAATTAATCGAATTTGATGAAGATAATTTAGGATATTTATTAAACATTGCTTTCACAAAATTTTGGGTATCATCAAAATTACCATCGTATGCGATAACCTTAGCATTCTTTGATTTAAAAGAAAGCATTTGTTTCTCTTGTAATTTACTTACCTTTCCATTAGGATAAAACACAATAAGCTTAACACCATCGACATCTTTAAAACCTGATAAACTAGCTCCACCAGTATCTCCAGATGTAGCAGTCAAGATGATAGTATCTTCTTTTACCTTATTTTTCTTCTTCGCAAGTGTGAACAAGTGAGGAAGAATTGTTAGTGCCATATCCTTAAAAGCAAGCGTAGGTCCATGATATAATTCTAATACATCAGCACTTTCATTTAATATATGTATTTCAACAATATCCTTACAATCAAATTTATCATCATAAGCACTATATACACAAGATCTAATTTCATCAAGGCTGTAATCATCTAATACAAGTGATAAAATATATACACTTAATTCTTGATAATTATAATTTACACATTTATTTAAATCAATTTGTTTAAACGTGTCAAAAATATATAAGCCCTTATCCTTAGCTAAACCTTCAAGAATAGCTAAAGAAGCTTTTGTATGTAATTCATTTCTTGTACTTACGATCATAATATCACCTACATTTTTTTAAATTTAGTGCTACCCTATATTATACCATTTTTTTATATTTTATTCAATTCCTTTAAGATAATGCCCATAGGTACAATTATCTATATCAAGTTTATAATCTAAACCATTAATTGCGTTTTTAAAAGCATTAATAATTTCATAAGTAGCATCATAATCTTCTATCGTGAAATCAAGTAAGAAATTATTGATTCCCATATTTTTAATTTCATCAATATATTTAATTAAATTAAGTCTAAATGAATTCAATAATTTCAAATTACAATTATTTCCTCTAATAAGTGGAAAATCTAAATTCATTTTATCTCTTAAATAATATTGATTCTTTATACACTGCATACAATTTTTATTATCATAATTATAATATTTGTTGATCAAACAATGTTTCATAATCATTGATTCAATATATCCATATACTAAAATAAGTAAATTAGGATTTGATTTATAATATTTATTATAATATTTAATCAAATCTTTTATTTCACTTCTTTCCATTTCTGGACTGATACCAACTATTTTAATACCATTCTTATGATAATAATGACATGCAAAAGCATTCATCACATTTAAATATGGACTAGAAATAGCAAGATCTTCTTGAATACCCTTATTTGATGATAATCTATCATTCATATAATAAATACCATCTAAGTCCTTTAATAATTCATTATCAGTAAGAATATACTTTACATTTAAATCCTTACATGCATCATATTGTGCCTTATTATTAATTTTAACATAGATATTATTTGTGTTAAGAATATCTATCTTTTCAAATTTAGGTTTATTAATAATAATATTTTCATGAAGATATTTAGCTCTAGCCTTGATTATTTCTTTTTCTAAATCATCAATTAATCTTCTTCTCAGTTCATTAATTGCTGATACCTTTAAATAAGCATTATTCATCCTAATATCTATTTTTTCAAAATAGAAGTAAGTATCATTGATTTTATTTACTTGGGCTTTAATTCGTTCCAAATAATCACTTTTAGCTTCTTCTAATTCCTCTTCTGATTCACCACATACCTTAACATTGATTTCATCATCTACATATTTAAGTTCAAGTGCTAGATGATTATTCTTAGAAAAGATTAGACCAGATATTCCTATTTTTTTTGTAATATGATCATTATCTTTATTTCTATTCATCAAATCAATGGAAGATGTTTTAACAACATCCATATCCTTATCTAAATCAATATGGGTTTTAAAACCAATAAATGAATTATTCTTTATTAATTCATCAGATTTCATCTTATGATTAAATATCATATTTTTATCATAAACATCAACATTAGAAAGGATTATTCCATCTTCTTTATTTTTATCATAGATTCTAATTGAATCTCCTAATTTTATAGAATCAAAAGGTGCAAGCAAATTAGTATTAATAATGACATAATTATTTTTTGATTTAATAACCTTACCAAGGCTTACTCCCATATGATTAGGAGATTTAATATTAGTTATTTCATTATTTGATTCACCAAATAAGAATCCTTTAGTATATCCTCTATTAAACATTTCATCAATTTCATAATCGATTAGTTTAGTATTTGATAATTTTTTATCAATAGCAGAGCGATAAATATTAGTGATTAAAGCAACATATTCTGCTCTTTTCATTCTACCTTCAAGCTTTATTGATGAAATACCAGCTTTAATTAATTCATCGATGCGATTATATGTTTTTAAATCCTTTAAGCTTAAATAATAATTATCATCACTTAAGACTTTTCCATCTTTTATTAGACGATATTTTTGTCTGCAGGCACCAGCACATCTACCACGGTTTCCACTTCTTCCACCAATAAATGATGACATTAAGCAATTACCACTGTATGACATACAATTAGCACCATGACCAAATACTTCAATTTCAATATCTACATTATCAATGATATCTTTTATTTCTATCAGTGAACATTCACGACTCAGAACTATTCTTTTAAAGCCTAAATCTTTTAATATTTTAGCTTCTTCCTTATTGTGAACATTCATTTGCGTTGATGCATGTAGAGCTAGATTTGGAAATACTTCTCTGCATAAAGATGCAAAGCCAATATCTTGAACTAATATAGCATCAACATTATTTTCATATAGTCTTTTTACATATGATAAGCAATCTTCAATTTCCTTATCTTTTATTAAAGTATTTACAGTAACATATACCTTCACATTTAATAAATGCGCAGCTTTAATTAAATAGATAATTTCATCTGTTGTAAAATTACCAGCATATGCTCTGGCACCATAATTATTACCAGATAAATAGATAGCATCTGCACCATTATTAATGGCAGCATAAAATGCATCTTTAGAACCTGCTGGTGCTAATAATTCAATTTTTCCTTTCATAAGCTCTCCTCTATTATAAAAAAAGTAACCATTGTGGTTACTTTTTCAAGATATACAAGATACCAATTGTTCCTGGTCCACAATGCGTAGCGACTGTTGTACCAGCATTTGTTTCCATGATGGTACTTGGGTCGAAATATTGAGATAATTGAGAAATAATATCAAGTGCTGTCTCATGAGCTAGAACGTGTGTGACCATTATATGGTCAAGGTCCATATTATCTTTATAGCTGATTGCTTCATCTATTAAAGCCCTGATTGCTCTTTGATAACCAATTGGTTTTTTCGCAACTACCATTGCATTGTCAACTACTTTTATTATCGGTTTGATATTTAATAATGTACCAAATAATTTAGATGCTCCACTACATCTACCACCCTTATGTAGATAATTTAGGGTATCAATAGTGAATTGTGATCTTACTTTTGGAACCATTTCATTAATTATATCAACAACCTCACTAGCATCTTTTCCCTCTTTTCTTAACTTACAAATCTTTAAGACAAGAAGACCAGTTCCAGAACTCAAATTTTGTGAATCGATAATATGTACATTATCAAATTTAGATGTGCCGATACGTGCTGAATTTAGACTAGATGAGAATCCAGATCCTAATCCAATGAAAACAACATCTTTATAATCATTCACAAATTTTTCAAAGACTTCTTCGTATGCTTTGGGACCAAATGCGGAAGTATGTGGCATTTCACCAGTTTTTTGAATCATATCAAAGAGATTATTATTAGTGATATCGATACCATCTTGGTATGTCGTTCCTCCTAAAGAAATAGGGAAGTGCATAATTTCGATATCTTCTTCTTTGATAAACTCTTCCGTTAAGTCGATACTACTATCACAAATTAATTTAAAAGTATTGTTCATGTGCTTTATCTCCTTAGTTATACATTATACTACATTATCGAAATTATTTCAATTATTTGTTAAACATTTGTATACTTATTGAAACATTTTCAATATATCTTCACGGTATTCCTTTAAATCTTTATAATCATTGAACAAGATTTCCAAACAATAAAGGCCTTCATAATCATCAAGTTCAGAAAATATCTTTTTAAAATCAACATTTCCACTACCAATTCTTGCATGCATATCTCTAGTCGAATCATTATCATTGATATGCATATGTGCAAGATATGGTCTCATCTTCTTAATCATTTCAATTTCTTTATCAGTGTCCTTTAATGCGACATGACCATGACCAGTATCATAAATAAATTTCAAATTCTTTTTATTTACTGTTTTAAAGATATATTCTAATTCTTCTAAATTAGAACCAATCTCATTATCAGCAGGCATATTTTCAATCATGATGCAAGCATCATAGTGGCTAGCATAATCACATAATTTTTCAACATTCTTGATACATCTTTCTAAATAATCTTCTTTTAATTTAGAACCTAGATGTAATGTGAATTTTTTAACATTAAAATATCCTGCATAATCAATCGCATTAAAATATCTAAGCATAATATTATCTTGTGATATTAAATCATTTTCCATTCCATGAGGTAGGTGCATAACAACTTCTACATCATCATGTCCTTTTAAGATATATTCAATATCTTCCTTATATCTTTGCATACCTTCTTCATCTAAATTATATGGATAGAAGATTTCAATACCTTGGAATAATTTTTTAGATATTAATTCTCTAAATTCTCTGATTGTTTTTGAAGAGCGTAAGCTCGTAATTGTGAAACATAATCTTTTCATATTATTTTACTTCCGTATAATCTATATAATAATTTGTGAATTCATCATCTTCACTATATACTGTCACATAATGATTTACATATCCTCTAATATCAGCATTGATAAAAATATCTTTTGATACTAGATTGAATGTTTTTTCATTTAATGTGATGGTACACGCAATAATGTATGGCACAATACCAGATAATTTATTCTTATCATTTTCTTCAACAGCAACAATCAATGCATCATATTTCTTTTCACTTTTTAATAATTTACTAATTCTTTTCTTTTCAGAAAAATATGATTTTAATAAAAGCCAATTATACATGAATAAAAAGACACCTACAAATAATAAAACACTTGATGTAAATAAGTATCCTTGTTTTCTTGCAGTAATTTCTGTGTAATCATCTGGATTACATTTAATATTTACATTATCATCAATTTTTAAAGTGGCATCAAAATATGGTAAATGGGCTTCATATTCTCCACCATCTATTTCATATGATACTACAATGTATCTTTCATCATCATTTTCTACAATTGTTTTCACAGTAGCAGTAGTACTAATAAATCTATTTTCTTCAATGTTTCCTTTTATGAACACAAATGCAGCAATCGCAAAAATGATAAAGCCAACTATAGCTAGAATAATATCTTTTACTAAACTAGATTTTGGAATAATAATTCTATCTTTCATATTATGCCCTTTCAGCTTTCTTTGTTGCTATCTTTTTAGCATCAAATTTCTTACGATCAGCTGTGTTTAAGATTCTCTTTCTAAGTCTAATACTCTTTGGAGTAATTTCAACTAATTCATCATCATTGATGTATTCCATACAAACCTCAAGTGCCATTTTTCTAGGTCTTTTTAACACAACAGTTTGTTCCTTATTAGCACTTCTTTGGTTAGATAATTGTTTCTGCTTACAAACATTGACAGATAAATCTTCTTCTCTGTTACATTCACCAACAATCATTCCTTCATATACTTGTTCACCTGGTTCCACAAATAGTGTACCACGATCTTCAATTTGGCCAATACCATAAGCACAAGTTTGACCAGATTCAGATGCAACAAGCACACCTAATGTTCTTTCACCAACAAACATACTTTCAATCTTACGATATTCTAAGAAATTATGGCTCATTGTGCCATAACCCTTAGTACATGTCATGAAATCAGTACTCATACCAATTAGGCCACGAGATGGGATTGTGTAAATCAATCTTGATTGAGTGATTCCACTTTCCATATTTTCCATGATACCACCACGTTTATTTAATAAATCGATAGCAGCACCAACAGTATCATTTGGACAATCTACTTGACAGAATTCATATGGTTCTTTTAAGATACCGTCTTCCTCTTTTAAAATTGGTTTTGGTTTAGCTACTTGGAATTCATAGCCTTCTCTTCTCATTGTTTCGATTAAGATACCAAGGTGTAATTCACCACGACCTGATACCTTCCATTCTTCACCTTTACCAATTCTTTCAACTCTTAAGCTTACATCTTTTTGAACTTCACGATATAGTCTATCATCGATTTTTGTTGAAGTAACAAACTTACCTTCTTTTCCACCAAATGGAGAATCATTAGTAGCGAATGTCATTTCTACAGTAGGTTCTGATACATGAATTAAAGGTAAGGCTTCAGTACAACCAATATCAGTGATAGTTTCACCAACATAAATATCACCAAGACCAGCAACAGCCACAATATCACCAGCATGTGCTTCTTCTACTTCATTTTTATCAAGTCCTAAAAAACTATATACCTTTTGAATACGGAATTGTTTTAAAGAACCATCAACACGGATACAATTAGCAATTGATCCTTGTTTAATTGTACCTCTTATAATCTTACCAATTGCCATTCTACCAACATAATCATTATAATCAAGTAGGGCACCTTGGAATAATAAACTACCTTCTATATCAACTTTAGGTGATGGAATTTCAGACACAATTAAATCAAGAACTGGATCCATTGTTTCTCTTTGTGTCGATAAATCAGGTGATAAGCTACTTGTACCTCTTACAGCACTAACATATGCTACTTTGAAATCAGCTTGTTCATCACTAGCACCTAATTCAATGAATAAATCTAAAACTTCATCAACAACATCTAAAGGTCTTGCACCTTCTTTATCAACCTTGTTGATAACAACAAGAGGTTTTAAATTAGATTCTAAGGCCTTCTTTAACACGAATCTTGTTTGCGGCATAACACCTTCTTGAGCATCAACAACAAGCACAACACCATCAACCATCATCATGATTCTTTCAACTTCACCACTGAAATCAGCATGACCTGGAGTATCTAAGATGTTAATCTTATGTCCCTTATATTTAACAGCAGTGTTTTTAGCTAGTATTGTGATTCCTCTTTCTCTTTCAAGATCATTAGAATCCATTGCTCGTTCTTGTAATTCAACTCTTGAATTCAATGTTTCTGATTTCTTCAACAATTGATCAACTAGAGTTGTTTTACCATGATCGACATGCGCAATAATAGCAACATTTCTAATATTTAATGCATCAAAATTTTCCATAATTATACCTCAAATGAAATTTCTTCCATATTTAATTTTTTATAAAAGCTTGCTTCATGGCTAACAAGAATAACAGTTCCTTGATATTCACTTATTGCTTTAAAAAGTGCTTCTTTACTATTTTTATCTAAATGATTAGTAGGTTCATCTAATACCAGTAAATTAGATGCTTTCAATGATAATCTCGCAAATCGCATTCTTGCTTGTTCACCACCAGAAAGCTCTTTAATTTTCTCAGTTGCAAGTTTTCCAGATAAACCATATACACCAAGTAAGGTTCTTACTTCAGTATTATCCATATTAGGATATAATAATCTCACATAATCAATAGGAGTCATATCCAATATTTCTTCTTCCTGAGCATAATACAAAATATTATTATAAGGTGCAAGCTTAATACTGCCACCAAGAGATGGAATAAGCCCTAATACAGTCTTCACAAAAGTAGTTTTACCAACTCCATTAGCACCAATAATCGCATATTTCTTCCCAAATTCAAATTTTAAATTAAGATTATCTAATACATGCTTATCACTATATCCAATTGAAAGATTCTTTACTTCAAGGGCAGCAACATTAAAACTTTTCGTAAATGGAAAAGAAAATGTAACCTTCTTTTCCGTTTCTGGCTTTTCTAATCTTTCAATTTTTTCTAATTGTTTGCGCCTAGATTGGGCCATCTTTGTAGTAGATGCTCTTACTATATTCTTTTGAATGTATTCTTCTTCCTTCTTAATTTCCTTTTGTTGCTTAATATAAGCTTTTTCATAAGATGCTAAATTTTGTTCTCTTTGAAGTAAATAAGCATCATAATTACCCTTATATTTTGTTAACACTTTATTTTCTAAAGCAACAATTACATTACAGCATGCATTTAAAAAATCAAAATTATGACTAATTACAATAAACGCATTTTTATAATTATTTAGATATTTACTTAACCACTCAACATGACTGACATCTAAGAAGTTAGTAGGTTCATCAAGTAATAATACATCCTTTTCTTCAAGCAGCATTTTACCTAAAAAGACTTTAGCTCTTTGACCACCAGATAAATCTTTTAATAATTTATCTTCATCTTCATCAATACCCAATCCATTAATCACATTACCAATTTGTGATTTGATGCGATAAAAGCCTTTTTCATCTAATGTTTCTTGAATCTTTTCTGCCTTAGATATGATTTTATCGTAATCTTTCACATCAGCACTTTCTAAAGATTCATATAATTTATTCATATCATGTTCTAATTTATATAAATCACTATATACATCATAAAGATACTCACCAATGCTTAAATCATTTTTAACTTCTAAATGTTGGTCTAAATAAGTATAAGATTTAGTATGATCTAATATTATTTCACCACTATCTTGACTCATCTTTCCAGCAATCAAATTAAGTAGTGTTGATTTACCACAGCCGTTTTTACCAACAAGGCCAACATGTTCACCATCAAATATCTTTACAGATGCATTATTATATAATTGATCTTCACCATACGTGAACCTTAAATTTTCTATTTCTAATACACTCATAATACTCACTTTAGTGCAAGCGCACTTTAACTCATTTTATATTATAGCATAGATTTACGCATTTGTCATTAGATAAAGTGTTTACATAAGTGAAGAAATATCATTTTATTATATTATTTACTAATTGACTATTTCCTATATTTATTATAATAAAAATAAAAAAGGACACTCTCGTGCCCTTTATTATGATACTATCTTTGCCTAATTATAGTATTTATTATGTTTATAATTCTTTATCATCTGATATAGATTCTAATTCTTTAGAACTTTCATCTTCTAAATATTTATTATCAAGAGTTAAGAAATACATAGTTTTCTTACTTCTTCTAATTAATAAGAAGACCACAAGTCCAACTACCATGACAGCAGCTTCACCAATTCCAACCTCTAAAGCACTCATCCAGTAAGGAAGTTCTAGTGCTAAATGTAGTTCTAATGCAACAATAAATGCGTTAGCTAGGACTGGCCAAATTGCTGCAATATAGATATTCTTTGATTTGATAATCAAGAATAAAGCTATGATCGTTGCACCAACTCCCATTGTGATATCCCAAAGTAACATTGGACTAAATAGGTTTGCGATGAAACAACCTAGTGTTAAACCGATAATATAATCATGTCTAAAAAAACATAAAAATACTAAAATTTCCGCAATTCTGAATTGTATATTTCCATATGATAATGGATTTACAACCGTTAAGACAGCATACAAGGCAGCAACAATTGCTTGCCTTGCAATTAGATTAATAGTAAATCTTTTTTTATTCATTTCTTTCTCCTTGTTTTATTTATGGATGGTTAGGCAAGGAACAACACCCATATATTCACAAATTATAATTATTTATTATAATTTTGTTTTCTAGTTTTTCCATCAACCTTATGGATTGAAATACTTCCATCTTGGTTGTTAGCAAGTTGTTTAGCATATGCAATAGCTTCAGCTTGAGTCTTAAATAATTTAATAGCTTTTTGACCCTTCGCAAATTTTACTTGCCACATATCATCTTCTTTTCTCTTAGAAATATGATAGATCTTATTAGAAATTTCTTGTTTTTCTTCTTTTACTGGTTCTGCTTTTTTAGCAGGAGCAGCCTTCTTAGCTTCTTCCTTCTTAGCAGGAGCTTTAGCTGGAGCAGCTTTTTTAGCTTCTTCTTTCTTTGCTGGAGCAGCTTTCTTTGCTTCTTCTTTCTTTGCAGGAGCCTTTGCTACAACTTTCTTTTCTTCTTTTTTTGCAGGTGCAGCTTTCTTAGCTTCTACCTTCTTAGTTTCTTTTTTAACTTCTTTTGCCATAATATATCCTCCCTGACATGATTATATTATAACATAGAAATCATTAAAGTAAATTAGGAAACGTTATTTTTTTGTCTTTTTTTGAAATTTATTTGCGCAATTATTACTGAAGAGAATATTAATATACTACCAATTATTCCATATATTGATAATCTTTCATGTAAAAAGATAGCTCCACTAATAGCCGCAAATACCGCTTCAAGTGACATAATTAATGTTGCCAAATTAGCTTCACAATATTTTTGACCAATATTTTGAAATGCGAATGATAAAGTACCAGAAAGTACTGCAGCATATAAAATATATGGCATAGCTTTCCAAACATTTGCAAGTACAACTTTTTCGCTTACCATCATGCCAATAAAAGACACAATTGTAGTTATCAATAATTCAATACCACATAATTTAAAAGGATTGATATTACTTGCAATCATTCCAATTGAACATATCTGTAAAGCCCAAAATAAGGCACTGATCATTATTATTAGACTACCAAAAGATAAATCAAATGAGAAGAAATCACCATTACCCTTTGCAAGGATATAAGCACCCACCAAAGCAACAAACACACAGAACCAAATCTTTATTGTAACTTTCTTTCCAAATGCAAGTCCTAATATCGGTGCAAATACTATATACAAAGAAGTTAGAAATGCTGAAGTTGATGCATCTGTCGAATCAAGGCCAATTTGTTGTAATGTTGCACCACCTGCCATACCAATACCAGCAAGCACAGAAAATATGACTATCTTCTTCTTTGATACTACATTTCCATTATCATCTGTATCCTTTAATTCTATTTTATTTTTAGTAATAAACGCAATTACAAACAACAATATAGTTGCAATAATTGACCTAAAGAAATTAAATGTGAAAGCATCTACAAGACCCGTAGCCTTCTTTTGCATAATAAAGGTAGTACCCCAAATCAGGGCAGTGAACAATAATATGATTGAACCTTTTAAATTATTTTTCATATATATCACCTAAACCAATGTTAAATATTATACTACAAATGATATTTTTTTTCAAGAATAAGACCAACTAAAAAAGCTCTTATCTGTTATATTACAATACATATGAGACTTTTGTATATTGTATAAAATGCAAAAATGATTTATACTCTTAATGAAGAAGAAACAACCAAAATAATTCTTCAGAAAGGATATAAATCACATGTCTATTATAGCACACTTTCAATA
>JAEEGL016045781.1_pt1 | contig 11734 bp, 13 predicted proteins | sample 9134231 | NCBI WGS metagenome assembly JAEEGL01 (sample SAMN16246548, study PRJNA631951) | gut metagenome | biome: gut microbiome; feature: rumen; material: fiber-attached | host: Bos | place: Iran: Karaj | collected 2018-10
CCCTACCCCGGACTCACCGTTTCCCTCGGAAACAAGACCGGTGTCGTCCTCTCCGTCGGAGCAGGCCGTGTAAAGGTCGACTTCAACAACGCTCTCGCCGGCCACGACCTCAAGTACGTCATGACCATCGCCGAGGAGATCACCGACGACGCAGAGAAGGCAAAGGCCATCATCGAGGCCGACTTCGCAGCCGCCGACGACTTCAAGTTCGAGTTCCCCGGAGACAAGGTCGTCGTGACCCTCCCCGAGATCACCAAGTTCCACCAGGAGTGGCCCGTCGCAAGGTTCAGGGTCGTCTCCGACCTCCGCGAGACCTTCGGTGTCGACACCGTCGAGTTCGTCGAGATCTGGTCCGCAGCAAAGAAGGAGTGAACAATACTAAATAGCAGGAGTCGAATCTCCTGCTATCCAGTTCACTGGACGAAACATCTTAGAGGAAAACTGGGCGGGTATTCTAGCACGGATAAGGAGACAGCCTCCTAAGCTGTATGTCTAGGGTTCGAATCCCTACCCGCCCGCCACTCTTTTTTTCACATTCTCCGCTGGTTTCAGATATTGTCGCGATTTGCGTTTTCCTGCGGAAATTGGCTTTATTTTGCTTACTTTTGCCTGGTTACGCAGGTGTTCCCTTAACCCTAGGCATTCTTATTACATAGGTATGTTAAATGACATTTTTGTACAAATGCTGGCAGATATTGTCAATTATTGAATAACAATCCAATCCAGTAAGTAGAAGTGTTTATATTATGTAGCCAACATATTTTTATTATGCACTCTACCGTGATCGTGCCCCCCGAAGTAGCACCAGGTACCATTTTATCCTGTTCCCGCTGCGGACACAAATGGGCGATCAGGAAGAGGGGCGCTCTTCCCAAGAACTGCCCCAAGTGCAGATCCATCCTGTGGCTGAAGAAGTACTACAACTACAACTGTCTGAAGTGCGGCCACGTGTGGGGAACCGCCAACGACTCCCCCCAGAGGTGTCCCAAATGCCATACCAGCAAGTGGAATACCCCTGCCACCGAGCGCACCGTGCGCAGCGAGCCCGTCAAGAGCAAGCTCCCGCAGGACCTCAAGGACAGGATCAAGACCGCCTACGAGGCGGGCGACGGCTGTCTCGCCATCGCACGTACCATGGGTCTCGCCTTCAGCGATGTCATGGACGTCATGCTCGAGAGTCAGCCCTCCGACCCGATCAGGATATAAGCCCGCTGCACCTACGGGATTCTGTAAGCGGGGTTCGATTGCGTTCGTTCGCTGTATCGATCCGCCATAGTTTCCCCGTTCCGTGATGATGCCGATTGCAGGGACACGTTCCGCACAGATGCGTATCCGATGCGAGGGCATGACCGGGCATCCGCGACGAGGGGGGATAAAGAATGACCGACGAGAACTACGGTAAATGCGACGTATGCAGGTACTGCGCGCACAAGGGCGACAGCTGGGAGTGCGGCCTCCACGGGAAGCCCGTCGCACCCAAGGATTCCTGCGGCGCATACCGTCCCGGATGCTGCGAGAACTGCAACCACTGCACCGTGACCGACGGTAACGGGATCTGCGGCAGGACCGGGGAGGAAGTGTTCGTGCTCGGCGTCTGCGATTTCTACGATCCCAGCGGAAGGCGCACTCAGTAAGTGGCCGTACGTTCCTTCCTTCTGTCGAAGGCGTTCTTTACGCTCATCTTGGCCCCGCTGCTGCCGGCCACCGCGTTCTTGGCGGATTCCGGGATTCCGAGATATACGATGTTGTCGGTGACCTCCTTCATGCAGGTCATGGACTTGCGGACCTCGGCGTAGGCGTCCTGCAGGGACTTCATCACTCCGTTCATGAGTTCGGTGATGCCGTACAGGTTCTTGAGCATGTAATCGTCCCTGTTGATGAATCTGGGACATGCTTTGAGGAAGGGGTTGTAGGTGCCGTCGCGGTAGTCGTCCTCCAGGTCGTCGACGGCGTCCATGACGTAGACGGCGGTGGTGAGGGAGGTGTACAGATCCCTCAGCGCGGGGGAGTCTGCCTCGCCGGCGATGTCGGATAAGGGTTCGGTGAGGGCCTTCCCGAAGGTGGTGCCCATGAGGACCGGGTCGGTGCAGCCCTCTGCCTCGAGGTCGCGTAGCCTGCCGAATCCCTCTCCCACGATGCGGTCGTATTCGGGGTACTCGGACTCCGCCTTGGAGATCGCCCTTGAAAGTGCCAGATCGATGAATTTGGTCTTCATGGAGGGCTTGTCGACCTCGTCGTCGTAGAGCTCCCATTTGGTAAGCAGGATGGTGTAGGCGGCCATCCGGCGGAAGACCTCCTGGTCGGTGTAGGGCTTGCGGAACACGCATCTCCATGACTTGGGGGTGCGGTCGAAGGAATCGTCCCCGCCCATGACCGAGTTCAGGACGATCGTGTTGAAGCACATGTCGTAGTTCACGGCGGCCGCCGAGACCAGGCCGAACTGGGCCTTCAGCTGGTGGCACGTCTCGCAGTAGTACCGCTGGTAATCAGCGAGGTTCTTGGCCGTCAGCCTCTGGTAGAGCGGGACCGTGTATCCGAACATGTTGCGTTTCGCTAGGACCGACACCTTATAAAAGACTACGCAGGAATCGGGAATTCTGGCCTTTTCCCTTATTATAAAGTCGCGTGCGAACCGACGACAATTATATAGGGGGAAAACCTACCGATGCCATTAAGCCAGTATTGGCAGGGTGAGTAAAGATGTCACACTCCGTTGAAGATTTAATCGCATCCTACATGAGTCAGTCCCCCCTCGCATTCGCAGCGATGGCAATCGTCACCGACGAGGACGAGCACGTCGTCGACAGGAACAAACCCAAGATGGCCGATGACGAGAACGAGCACGGAGCCGTCAACGGAGATCCCGCCTGCGACTACTGCTGCTGCACCGACAGGGGAACCTGCGTCACTCCCGCACAGCACATCGCCTGCTGGGGAGGACTCGTCGTCACCTGTATCTGCTGCTGCTACTGCACCAACGGATTCGGCGGACTCTACACCTACTGGCCCCTTTGAACGGAAAGACCGGTTCTAACCATGAGCCGCTTTCTGTCCGTGGTCATCAAACCCACCCTTGCCTGCAATATGGCTTGCAGGCATTGCTACCACTCCGCCGAAGAGCTTTCTTCTTCGGCGAGGATTTCTTTCGAAAGACTCGAGCATCTCTTCTCCGCCGTATCCAAGGAATACGATTCCGTATGGTTCGTATGGCATGGGGGAGAGCCCCTCTCGCTGCCTTTCTCGTTCTTCAAGAAGGCGATCGAACTCCAGGACAAATATCTGGGGCCCAACCGCTGCGGCAACACGATACAGACCAACGGCATGGCCCTCGACCGCAAGTTCCTGAACTTCTGCAAGGAGCACCAGATCAACATCGGAGTCTCCCACGAAGGCCCTTACGACGACGTCCTCCGCAGCCACGGCGCGGAGGTCGAATCCAGCCTCAGGAAGATGGCCGACAGGGAGAGGGTTTTCTCCGTCAACTCCACCGTCTGCCGCGAGACCCAGGACAAGCAGGCCGAGATCTACCGCCATTTCCGCGACATGGGCTCCTCGGTCAGCCTAATGCCCGTGCTCCCCATCGGGTGCGCCGCATGCCACAAGGAGCTGGTCCCCGAGCCCGACGCGTACATAAAATCGAGCATCGAGGCCTTCGACGAGTGGTTCAACGACCCGGAGGCGAGGGTCCCCCTCGCGCCCCATTACCTCTATGTCCTGGCCGCCGCCGGCAACCCCCAGATGTCGGACTGCGCGCACAGCTCCTGCCTCACCAAGTGGCTGTGCATGTACCCCAACGGCGACCTCTACCCCTGCGCCAAGCCCTGCCCGGAGAACATGAAGCTCGGGAACATCGACGATGTGAAGAGCCTCTCCGATCTTTTCAGAACCCCCGGATTCGTTAACATCCTCCAGGGAACGATCGTCCGCAGGCAGAAGTGCCAGTCCTGCGACGTCTACGATTTCTGCCAGGGCGGATGCAGCATCGACGCTTATTACGAGACCGGCCTGGAGAACAACGGAGGGGACTCCTGCAGGATATACCGCGAGGTGTTCTCCCACGTGAAGAAGTGCGTGGACGAGGTCATCAGCGAGAAGAAGGACCTCTCCAACTACAACGCGTTCGTAAGGGATGCGATCCTGGGCAGGCTAGTCAATCCTGCCCTGAATCCGCTCCAGTGATCAGTATTTTACGCCTATGGCGCTGACCATGATGCCGACGTCCTTGGGAAGGGCGGCGGCCGCGATGCAGGACCTGGCGGGGAAAGGTTCCTCGAAGAGTTCCGCGTAGACCCTGTTGACCTTGGGGAAATCGTCGATGTTCTTCAGGTAGACGGTAACGGACACGATGCGGTTCTTGTCCACGCCTGCCGCCCTGAATACGGCGAATACGTTCTCGATGGCCTGGCGGGCCTGATCCTCGATGTCCTCGGGGACGGATCCGTCGGCAGGGTTCACGGGGATCTCCCCGGCGGTGAATACTAGGTTTCCGGCGGCGATGCCCTGGGAGTAGGGTCCGACCGCCAGGGGCGCTTCTTCTGTCTTGATTGCTTTGATTTCCATCTGTCTCACTCTCCTAGGGTGGAGATATCGTAGGGGGTGTTCTGGTACACGTAGTAGTTCAGCCAGTTGCTGAAGATGAGGTTCGCGGTGCTCCTCCATGTCATGATGGGGTCCTGCGAGGGATCGTCGTTGGGAAAGTAATGGTCTGGCACATGGGGGTTCATGCCCTTGTCCATGTCGCGGTAGTACTCGTAGGACAGGGTGTTTACGTCGTACTCCATGTGGCCGGTGATGAACACCTGCCCGCTCCTCTCGCTGATGATGATGCCGGGTCCGGCCTCGGCCGATTCGGCGATTATGTGGAGGTGGGGGTTCCTGACGATCTCCTCCGCCCTGACCTCGCTGTGGCGGGAGTGGGGGAATCTGAACACGTCGTCCACCCCGCGGAGCAGGGGGTCGTCGGTGACCAGGGGACGGTGGTCGAAGATTCCGGATTTCTTGGATTCCAGAGGGTACTTCTTGATGCCGTAGTGATAGTAGAGCCCGGCCTGCGCTCCCCAGCAGATGTGCATGGTGGTGGTAACGTGGGTCTTGGACCACTCCATGATCTCGCAGAGCTCGTCCCAGTAGTCCACCTCCTCGAAGGGGATGTCCTCCACTGGGGCGCCGGTGATAATCATACCGTCCCAGTTCCTGCACCTGACCTCGTCGAAGAGGTCGTAGAACTGGTCGAGATACTCCTGGGACACGCTCTTGGAGACGTGCGTCTTCATCTGCACCAGCCTGACGTTGACCTGCAGGGGGGTGTTACTGAGCAGCCTCATGAGCTGGATCTCGGTCTCCACCTTGGTGGGCATGAGGTTCACCAGGAGGATGTCCAGGGGACGTATGTCCTGGTGGGTGGAACGCTCCTCGCCCATCACGAAGATGTTCTCCTTCTCGAGCTGCGAGATGGCGGGAAGGTCGTTGGGAACGTTTATCGGCATGTGTGTCCGGCTCCTTGTTTAGGGAATCACTCGTAGATTCCCATGCTTACGTATTTGTCTCCCCCGTCGGGGATGATGGCGACCACCTTACTGCCCGGGTGGGCGGCGGCGATCTCGACAGCCTTGGCGATGTTGCATCCCGCGGAGATACCTACGAAGAGTCCCTCCTCGCGGGCGGCCCTCTTCGCCATGGCGATGGCGTCGTCGCCCCTGACGGTATCGAACTCGACCAGGTCCTTCAGCAGGTTGCCGGGGACGAAGTTGGCGCCGATGCCCTGGATCTTATGGGGTCCGGCCTTACCGTCGGTGATGAGTGCGGACTCGGCGGGTTCCACGGCGACGACCTTCGCAGATGAGCCAGCATCCCTGAATGCGAGTGCGATTCCGGAGGCGGTACCTCCGGTTCCGAATCCCGCCACGACGTAGTCCACGTCGGGGAGGTCGGCGAGGATCTCGGGTCCGGTGCCGGTCCTGTGGGCGACGATGTTCGCGGGGTTGTCGAACTGTCCCGCGATGATGGAGTTGGGGGTGTTGCGGTGGATCTCCTCCGCCTTGTCGACGCTGCCCTTCATACCCTCGGCACCGGGTGTGAGGACGATCTCCGCTCCGTAGGCCTTCATGTAGGCCTGCCTCTCCTTCGACATGGTGTCGGGCATGACGAGGACGCACTTGTATCCGCGGACGGCGGCGATCATGGCGATGGCGATGCCGGTGTTGCCGGAGGTGGGTTCCACGATAGTGCCTCCCGCGGACAGCTTGCCGGTGGCCTCAGCATCGTTGATGATGGTGAGGGCGGGACGGTCCTTGATGGAACCTCCGGGGTTCTTGCTGTCGAGTTTCACGTAAACCTCGGATCCTGCCGGGGACAGTTTCCTGAGCTTCACCAGAGGGGTGTTGCCGATTACCTCTGTAATGTCGTTATATATCATTGCAGTACGGATTATTCCTACATATAAAAAGATTTCAAAAACCGAAGCATTGAATATTCATATATTACTAATTTTATGCATCCGGAGTCATTCTGATGCATACGAATTAAGGCATGCTTAACACGGAATACCCTTTATCTCGGTAGATATTACGGTACAGTATGGCGAAGGAGGAGCTCACCCCCATGCAGCGGAACTTCAATTTCCAGAAGATTATCACCGTAGTGGGCACCATCCTGATGCTGGCGAAGTTCTTCGCGTACTTCCTCACCAACTCGGTGGCCATCCTCACCGATGCCTTGGAGAGCATCGTGAACGTCCTGGCGGGCATCATCGGCCTTTTCGCTCTATATCTCTCGATGCAGCCGGCCGACCGTACCCACCCATACGGACACGGCAAGGTCGAACTGATATCCTCCTCCATAGAGGGAACCATGATTATCGCCGCAGGAGTGATGATCGTCCTCGAATCCGTCGAGAGGATCACACTCGGAGATTTCACCATACACTCCCTCGACATCGGTCTGGTCATTGTAGCGATTGCTGCCGCCGCCAATTTCGCTATGGGATACACTGCCATCCGCATGGGGAAGGCATCCCGTTCGATGGCCCTGGAGGCCAGTGGCAAGCATCTGTGCAGTGATACCTACTCCTCCGTGGGTATCCTCATCGGTCTGGGGGTCGTCTATCTTCTGGGGATCATGGGCGTCGACGCCAACTGGATCGACCCCCTCATGGCCCTGGTGTTCGGAGCGGTCATCATCTATACCGGGGCCAAGGTCGTTTACAAGTCGTTCCACGGTATCATGGACCGCGAGGACATCGATGCAATCAGGCAGGTCACCCGGTGTCTCAACCACATTCGCACCGACGAGCTCATCGACGTGCACCACCTGAGGGTCGTATTCTACGGGGCCTCCATGCATATCGACGCCCATATGGTGGTGCCGGGAAGCCTCACCGTCGCCGAGGCGGACAGGATTGTCAACAAATTCCGTGACGAGACCGTGGAGATGATGGGCGGAAGCGTAGACATCACCTTCATGGCCGAGCCCTGCGGACAGCTCTTCTGCAGCAACTGCCGCCGTGAGGAGTGCGGGAACAGGAAAGATGACTTCGTCGAGGACAAGCGCTTCTGCACAGATGCGGTGACAAATGCGGATCCCTGCATCGAGGACGAAGAGAGCAAATGACCCAGGCATGGAGCGATCCGTCGGGCTTCTCCTGTTATCCCAATCCCATTTCCGCATAATCCACGACCGTGTCCGGGACGGATACCGTTTTATCCCTGGCTGGGGATTAGGCACTCATGTTAGGCTTCGGCAAGAGGGACGTCCCCGAGAACGTCCGCAAGGCAGGACTCTCCAAATGGTACGACAACCTTTCCGAGAAGGACCAGATAAAGCTCAAGAGGTACGCCGACAAGGCAGACCCCTCCTCGGCTTCCGCCTTCGTCGTGAGCGTCATGTATCAGGCCATCGAGGACCACAACTACAAGTTCGTGGCCTCCGTCTATGACTCCCTCGCGGCCGTCAAGCTGAACGACATCGAGCGTTTCGACATCAACGACGCGGCCATCCTCGGAGTGTACAACGCTGAGGAGTACGACCGCTGCCTGGAGCTGTGCGACATCGGATTGGAGCTGCTGAAGAAGAAGGAGGTCTTCGACCACGTGATGGCCAGGGGAACCCCCGACATACCCATCCCCAACGACATCAACTGCCGCAACTACAAGCTCAACGTCGTGGTCGGCATCCACTTCGATTACGATGAGGGCGACAGGCTCCTGCTCCAGTTCAAGGACATGGGCCTCATCACCGCGGAGGACGTGGAGTACCGCAGGAACGGCATCAAGACGTTCAGGCTCCAGAGGACCTTCGACAACATCTTCAACGTCAAAGAGAAGGAATGAATTCCTTCCACCCTATCTGGGGGACCACGTCGATGGCGGGTTCCTCATAGGGGTGCACTTCCCTTATCTTCTGCAGGACGGCGGCGATGTCCTCCTTCCTGCAGACGAATTTTATACAGATCTCCTCGGCGACGGTTATCTCGCCGGGGACGCCGTCGTAGGGCTTGGCGGACTCCATGGTCTTCCAGGTGCCCTTCACGGGATAATAGTAGAAACAGCGGCGGTAGCCGGGATAGACGGGTTCCATGACAGAATCGATTGCGTCCATGAGCCTGTCGGCGAACTCCGGCGGTATGTTCACCGCCACGCCGTAGATGTCACAATCTCTGCTCGAGGACAATCTTCCCTGCCTCCAGGTCGTTCCTGACATCCTCCGAGGCCTGGGCGATGGCCTTGCCGTTGCGGGCATCGACCTCTGCGATGAGCTTCTGAATCTTGGCGATCCTCTCGTCGATGTGCTTCATGGCCTTCTTGGCATGGCTCTTGAGGTAGGCGGTGCTGAGAAGGGTGGCCAGCATGCTGGTCAGCGGGAACAGGTAGATGAATCCCATGGCGATGCCGGTGGCGTTCTTCAGGTCGGTGTTGCTGAGAATCTTCTCCACCAGAGCGCTGTCGGGGACGGGCTCCAGCTTCCTGCGGAGGGCCTTGTACATGAGCTTCTGCCCTCCCCAGACGACCTCCATGCTCCACTGCACCTGTCCGAGGACCGGTGCGGGGACTCCTTTGGCGACCGTCTGCTTCTGGAGGATGGCCTTCCTGAAGTCGTCCTCGGTTCTGCCGGGGAACTCGGTCCAGTTGTAGCCTGCGGTGAAAAGCGAATGGGCGTCGGAGCCAGAGATCTCGGCCCACCTGCCGGGGTAGAGGTCCATGATCCTCTTGGAGAACATGTTGGAATAGGGATCGGGATGTCCGCCGTTGATGGTCTCGAATCCCTCGATGGGGAGTTCGAAGATCTTCTCCTGCATTCCGTCCACGTGGACGCTGAAGGGATGGGGCGCGATGCAGAGGCCGCCCTGCTCGTGGATGATGTCGCAGGTCTCCTCCGGGGAAAGGAACTTCTTGGGCTTCTCGGTCAGCCACAGGCCGATAACCTCGCCCTGATCGGTCATGACCTCGTCGCCCACGATGACGTCGATGTCGTCGAACTGCTTCGCGTACTTCTGGGCGATGAAGGCGCCCGCTACCTCGTTGTGGTCGGTGACGCAGAGAACGCTGAGGCCTTCCCTCCTAGCGCGGTCCACCTGCCCTTCGGGGCTCAGAACGGATTCGGGAAAACGAAGGGGGCCTAGCCTGTTGAAGCCGCTGTAGTCCGTATGGACATGGGTATCGGCTTTTCCCATCTCTTCCATAGACTTGGATTGTTCTACTTGTATTAAAACAGTATACTCTTTTTTTAGGGTATTCTAAATATTATCGGCACAAAATAGATTGGTTTATAAAGCCAGAATCAGTGATTGCATCCATGGCAAGATACATGTGCGTCTGCGGATGGATCTACGACGAGGCCAAGGGTCTTCCCAGCAGGGGAATCGCCCCCGGCACCAAGTGGGAGGACCTGCCCGACGACTTCTGCTGCCCCGACTGCGGGACACCCAAGTCCGACTTCTACAAGATGGCCGACTGAAAACCATAAATCCGAAGACCCAGACTTCATGAATCTGGGTCTTCGGGACCAACTCATTCCTTGTTGATCTTGGATTTGTTCACGTCGAGGTCGTCAGGGTAGTAGTACTCCCCGTTGGCCTTCTGCGTGCGGTCCAGGTTGGAATCCTCCTTGTTGATCCTGGGCCTGTGGGTGTCGGCGTCGCGCCTGAAGGTGATGCCGACGGTGCTGAGGAACTTGTTCATTCCCTCCCTCATCTTGAAGGGACCCTCGGCGATACCGTGGTATCCGGGCTTTCCGCCGAACACCATGATGGAGTCGGCGACCATGTCGATGAAGTAGATGTCGTGGTCGACGATCATGGCGGAGCGTCCGGTCTTGTCCATCATGGCGGAGATGCACTTGGCGGCCTCCATCCTCTGGTTGGAGTCGAGGTATGCCGAAGGCTCGTCGAACAGGTAGATGTCCGCCTCCTCCGCGAGACATCCCGCGATGGCGACCCTCTGCAGCTCTCCGCCGGACAGGGTGGCCATCTTCTTCTCGAAGAGGAACTTGACGGCGAGGGGTCCGAGGACCTGGGTCTCGAAGATGCTGGAGGTCACGGTCTCGAAGTTCTTGGCGTACAGGTAGTCCTGCACGGTGCCCTCGTAGTCGTGGGAGATGTACTGGGGCTTGTAGGCGACCTTCATGACTCCGTTGACGGAACCCTTGTCGGGCTTGATCTCGCCGGCCAGCATCTTGACGAAGGTGGTCTTACCGGTGGCGTTGGGTCCGACGATACCGACTGACTCCCCGATCTTCACGGATCCGCTGTTCACGTCGAGCTTGAACTCCCCGAAGTCCTTGGATACCTCGTCGAAGTCGATGAGCTCGGGAGTGTTCCATTCGCCGGAGGGGGCCATGAGGTCGAACTCGATGGGCCTCTCCCTGAACCTGATGTTCTCCTCGGGGAGGTAACCGTTGAGGTATGCGTTGATGGCGACCCTGACCTGCCTGCCGAGGGTGAACACTCCGTAGGCTCCCTCGGAACCGTAGACCAGGTTGACATTGTCAGCCAGGTAGTCGAGGATGGCGAGGTCGTGCTCGATCACGATGACGTACTTCTCGTCGGATGCGAGGGATTTGATGATACGGGCCATCTTGACCCTCTGGTAGATGTCGAGGTAGGAGGTGGGCTCGTCGAAGAAGTAGATGTCGGCGTCCTTCATGCAGGTGGCGGCCATGGCGACCCTCTGCAGCTCTCCTCCGGAGAGTTTGGTGATGTCCCTGTCGATGACCTGCTCGAGACCGAAGGTCTTGGCGGCCTCCTCGACGGTCATCCTCTCGGTGTTCTTGGAGAGCAGGTCCCTGACGACTCCTTTGGTGGATTTGGGGAGGAGGTCGACGTACTGCGGTTTGTACGCGACCTTGATCTTACCCTCGTACACGCTCTGCATGTACTCGTGCATCTCGGTACCCTTGAAATGTGCCAGCACCTCTTCCTGGGTAGGCGGGTTGTCGTATCTCCCGAGGTTGGGCTTGACGATTCCGGAAAGGATGTTGATGGCGGTGGTCTTTCCGATTCCGTTGGGTCCGAGGATACCTGTGATCATACCCTTCTTGGGGGTGGGGAGGCGGTAGAGGCGGAAGGAGTTCTCGCCGTACTGGTGGATCATCTCCTCCTTCAGCTCGTCGGCCAGACCGATGATCTTGATGGCATCGAACTGACATTTGTTGACGCAGATTCCGCATCCGTGGCAGAGCGTCTCGGAGATGATGGGTTTCCCCCTCTCGCCGAAGGTGATGACCTCTACTCCGGTCCTCA
>JAEEGL016359035.1_pt1 | contig 11734 bp, 8 predicted proteins | sample 9134231 | NCBI WGS metagenome assembly JAEEGL01 (sample SAMN16246548, study PRJNA631951) | gut metagenome | biome: gut microbiome; feature: rumen; material: fiber-attached | host: Bos | place: Iran: Karaj | collected 2018-10
AGCCATGCCAGCCGAAGAAGTACTGGTCGCCGCCCGTATTGGCCGTCAAGAGCTGCATGTCCATCTCGATGCGTGTCGTCGGCTTGCCCACGTAGCCCGTGTCGATGTACTGCGTTCCGTCCGACTGGATATACGGATCGTCCGCCCAAGCGGCGGAAATCATCAGCACGATACCGATCATAGCGGTCAATTTCCCGCCCGAGAAGCCGACATTTTCAAACAGTTTCATACGCGTTCGTTCCTTTGCTGGAAGTTTCAATGCCGTCAGTATAGCAAACCCCTTTACGTTTCGCAAGCCACATGAACGAAAGATTCCCCTGGCCTCAACGAGGCGGCGTCTTGTCGGAAATATTGGTTTTCGCGCCCGAACGGCGACCGAAATATGCTATAATATGCGCTACGCAAATCTTTTCATGTAAGAAACTTCATGTTTGAATCCAACAACAACTGTTCAGCAAAGGAGAAACCAATGGAAAAGAAAACCATGAATGAAGTTGCGAGGCGAGCGAAAGAGGGCTTCACCCTCATCGAAATCCTCGTGGTGGTGGCCATCATCGGCATGCTCGGCGCCGTTGCCGTGCCGGCCTACATGAGCTATCTTGCGGATGCTCGCATCACGACGACGCGTTCGCTCATCAAGAACATCGAGGACGCCTGCCAGATGTACAACATGAAGCACGGCGGCAAGTATCCCAGCCAGCTCTCCGAGCTGCAGGAGGGCGACGACGACAACCCGCCGCTCATCGACGGGGGCATCGAGGATCCCTGGGGCAACGAGATCAAGTACGAGCGCAAGGGCAAGCGCATCTATCTGACCTCCTTCGGCCCCGATGGCGAAGAGGGCACCGAGGACGACATCACCAACCTCGACAAGAAGAAAAAGTAAGGAATGGCATGAAACGGGGCTTCACCCTTATCGAGCTGCTGGTCGTGGTGGCGATCATCGGCGTGATGATGGCCGGAGCTCTGCTTACGCTTGGGTCCGGGCGCGACATTGCGCGTCTCAAGGAAGCGGCGCGCGGCGTGGCGCAGATGGCGCACTACGCCAACGCCCTTGCCCTGCTCAGGCAGCGTTCGGTGGTGCTCACATATACGCAGAAGCAGGGCGAGGAAAACGTGCCGCTCGCCTGCATCGACGTCCGCCTTTCCGGAGAGTCCATGGCCGTTGCCGGCGGCGGACAGCCCGCCGAGCCGATCTATCGCGAAGTCAACGGCCAGGACACCTCCGCCGCCGGCGTGCAGGCCGCGCTGGCCGACACAGAAGCGGGCGCGGCGGCGGAAGGCAAATCCGTCGCCGAGCGCACGGGCGTGTTCTTCACGCGGCAGATTCTCAATCCAGACGAGCTTGCGAAAGAAGACGCGGCGCGCGCCTTCGAGGGCATTTCAATCGAGGTAGAGCTGCTGGGGGAGGATGGCGCGATCGTGGACGACCACACCGCCGCCCTGCTCAAGGACCAGGCCGAGGGCATCCTCAACAACCGCAAAACGGCCATCGCCGCATGGTCCAACACGCGTGGAGAGATCGATACGGGCAGCGCAAAGGACGAGAAGAACGAGTCGGAGAGCCTGTCGGACCGAACGCCCACGCACGTCATCTTCGAGACCAACGGAAACTGCCAGCCGCACCGCGTCGTCCTGCGCATGCAGGGCGAAAACGCCAACTCGGACGGACTGACAATCACTGTTTCGCGCACGGGCAAGGTCGTCATCGGCGACCCGGAGGAGAAATGAAGCGCGGGTTCACGCTCCTTGAGGTGATGATCGCGACGATCATCCTGTCCGTGGGACTGGTGGTGCTGCTAACCAGCTTCATGAACTGCCAGAAGGTGATGATGGCCTCGCAGGACTTCGAGACGGCGCAATACGTCCTGTCGCTCGGCGAGACCGCCTATCCGCTGCCGTCTCCAGAGCAGGTGACGGACGATCCGCTTGACAACGAGCTGCTGAACATAGAAGAGGTTTCCGCCCATGAGCTCCTGGACGATCTCGACATCCGCGACATGCCGCGCGAGCGCGAGCAGGAGCTGGAGAAGTACACCTTCCGCCGCGAAGTGGACGAGGTGGACGACGAGGAGCTTGAGCGCAGCGGCTACCTCTACACCGTGCGCACGACCGTCGCATGGGGCGGCCGACGCGGCATGAACAGAAGCGAAACGACCGTGCTCACGCTATGGAGGAAGAAGAAGTGAAGCGCGGGTTCACCATGCTGGAGGTCATGCTGGCCATCATGATCCTCGCCATCATGACGATCGTGAGCATGTGGACGTTCCGAACAATCGTCCGCAACTGGGGCCTCGCCACGGAGATGGCCGACAACATGCAGCGCGTCGACTATGCCCTCGCGCAGGTGACGAGCGCCTTGAGGAGCGCGTATTTCCCGCTCGACGGCAAGGCGACGGAGGCGGACGGCTTCATGCTGCTCGACGGAAATCCCGACAACGACCCCGAGGAGTCCGATGTCATCTGCTGGACAAAGCTCGGTCCGGCGATCGTGGGGCGCAATTCGCGGTTTGGCGCCTCCCCGCACAGGGTGAAGCTCTACGTGCACACGGAAAAGGACCGCATCGAGCGCGGCACGACGACCTATCGGCGCAACAAGCTCGGCAAGGACGCGCCGCCGGAGGAGTATGGGCTTGTCGCCGACGTGAACGGCGAGGCGAAGTTCCGCCCCGACGACTACGACGAAGACGAGGACGACGACACCGAATACTACACGCTTGGCCCAAACGTGCAGGGCTTCAACTGCCGCGTGCTGGACAAGGATCAGCCGTTCAAGGACGACCAGGCCAACTGGTCCGACAAGTGGGACACGTCCAACTGCATCCCGCGCCGCGTGCAGCTTACCTTCTGGATGAAGCCCGTGGCAGAAGAGAAGGAGCCCTATCCCATCATCCGCGTCGTGGAGATTCCGCTGTGGGACGTCTCGCAGAATCCCGTGACGGCTACGTCCGACGACAAGGAGCGCCGCCGGACGAACACGGGCGGCAAAAAGAGCGGCGGAACGGGTGGTGCTGGCGGTACGGGTGGTGCTGGAGGCACAGGCGGTACAGGTGGTGCTGGAGGCACAGGCGGTACAGGTGGTGCTGGAGGCACAGGCGGCGCGGGCGGCACAGGCGGCACACCGGGTTCTGGCGGCCTGCGGAGGCCAGGCGGAGGCAGACTGGGCGGGGGTGGCGGCATGTCTGGTGGCGGCGGACCGGCACCGGGAGGGCCGATGAGATGAAACGTGGCAGCGCATTGGTAAGCGTCATCTGGACGCTGGCGGTACTCTCGATCCTCATCGCGAGCTACGCGATGGACGCGCACCTGCAGACGCGCATCAACCTTTATCTGCGCGAGCGCGTTCACGTGGACCATCTGACTGACGCGGGCATTGCCATCGCGGAAGTGATTCTGCTGGACTACCAAAACGTCACCGTGCCAACCGAGGGGGTGGATGGCAACACATCGGAGTCCGATATCGAGGAAAAGCTCGAGAAGGACCGCTGGTACCTGGAGAAGGTCGCCCTAAAGGACAACCGCGAGTGCGACACGGGGGCGATTCCCGTTGATGCGCTCGACCGCGAGAGCGGTACCGTGACGGTAAAGATCAAGCCTATCGAGTCGAAGTGGAACATCAACCGCCTCTATGCCGGCGGCGATGCAAACTACGACAAGATTTGGGAGGCCATTCTCATCGCTTCCGGCATCCCCGCGGACGAAGAGGAGCTCATCGAGTCCATTGTTGCGTCCTGGTGCGACTGGCGCGACGAGGACGACGGGAATACCGGCGAATATGGCGCGGAAACGGAATTCTATTCCCAGGCATACGAAGACTACCAGCGCAACATTGATCGTCCCGACTCCAAGGAAGCGCGCCTGTACAAGAACTATCGCGCCAAGAGCCGCAACGGCGAGATTACGGACCTGGACGAGCTCAAGTGCCTGAAGGGCTTCAACGAGTTCGACGACGAACCCATCAGCGCCGACGCGCTGCTGGACGGCGGCATCCTGAATCCCGACGAAAAGGAGGAGGATCAGATTCGCGTGACGGGCATTCGCAAGTACTTCACGCTTTTTGGCAGCGGCAAGATCAACGTCAACATCGCCGATGCCGCCACTCTCGCAACCGTGCCCGGCATCTACCAGGGCGACGGCAACCACGACGAGGAGGCCGTCACGAACGCCGCCGACCTGGCCGAGGCCATAGTGCAGTGCCGCCAGATGGGCGAGGGCGAGATTGTGCGCGACAAGTCGGCCTCGGCCTCCGATGCGACGGGGTCATATTCGGACTGGAACGACCTCCAGACGCGCGTGCAGGAGGCGGTGCACACGGGGACCGGCGAATATCTCCAGCAGGAGTCCGAGCAGTTCCTCTCCTACGCGCCGGAGCAGTATTTCGAGGTTACGATCACTGGCACTGCCATGGGCATTTCCCATTCCATCAAGGCCACCGTGCTCGTGCAGGATTCCAAGGTGCGCTACATCCGCTGGCAGGAAGATCCATAAGGTCTCGAAAGCTCGCGCAGCGCATTTTATCCGGGTCTTGTGAAATGACCGCCATTGGGCTCTCTGCCAGGCCAATTGCGATTGCGGTAGGGGTTGCGTTCGTAAAGGGGTTTTGGTAAAATGTGTTTCGTTAGGCGAAAAAGGAGGAACTTTGCGATGAATAAACTCAATGCCGCACTTGCTTGCGCCGCTGCTTCCGCTGGAAGGACGACGATTCGCCCACCGGCGGCTGGCGTGTGCGCCAGGACGGGGACGGTTATCTGCATCCCATGATCCAGGGGACGACGCTTTACGTCCACTGAATTTTACACCTAATACTCCCCAATGGAAAAGATAGCGACAGACATATTCACGTTCACGCGGCTGCGCGAAGAGGGTTTCACCTACGTTGACAAGACGGATGCCCTCTACGCCATGGCGTCGGGCGAAACGGGCGCGCAATTTTTCATTGCGCGTCCGCGGCGTTTCGGCAAGTCGCTTGCCGTCTCCACGCTGAAGAGCCTCTTTGAAGGGCAGCGCGAGTTCTTCCGGGGCCTTGCCATCGAGCCGAAGTGGGACTGGTCGAAGAAATGGCCCGTGCTGCATCTTGACATGGGCACGATGCAGTACGACACCGTGGAAGAACTCGAATTGGCGCTCAAGAGCTATTTCCGCGCCCAGGCGGCTGAACTTGGATTGGCGATTGACGCGAACGACACGTTGCCGAACATCTTCCGCGATTTGATTCGCGATGCCGCCGCGAAATCTCCCGCCGGCAAGTGCGTGGTTCTCATCGACGAATACGACAAGCCGCTGCTTAAAGCGCTCAACACACCAGAAGTCATAAAATTCAGGGATTTCTTCAAGCCGTTCTATGGAGTGGTGAAGTACGAGGAGTCCAGGCAGCGCTTCACGTTCATCACGGGCGTGAGCAAATTCTCGAAGGTCTCCATCTTCTCCGACCTGAACAACCTCAACGACTGGACGATGGACGCCCGTTCGGCAACGCTGTTCGGCTATACGCACGAAGAGGTGCTGAAATACTTTCCGGGGCGGATCCATGCACTCGCCGAGGCGAACGGTTTGACAGACGAGGGGGCGTTTGACGAGATCGTCAAATGGTACGACGGGTACAGATTTGAGGAGAATGCGAAGCCTGTCATCAACCCAGTTTCGCTGGGACAGTGCTTCCAGAAACTCAAGTTCGCCAACTACTGGTCGAAAACCGCTGTGCCGACGTTCCTTGTCGAAACGCTGAAAAAGCATCCGCTCGACTTCTCGTCCATCGACATAACCGATGACCGGCTTGAGGCGTACGAGCCTGAGCGCCCTGACATAACGACGCTTCTCTACCAGACCGGCTATCTGACGATCAAGGCCGCACATCGTCTGAACGAGACGACCGTGTACGACCTCGACTTTCCCAACAGGGAGATCGCCAATTCGTTTTCCACCCGGCTGGCACCAGCCTATGTCGGACTTGAGCTGCCGGCTTCAGAAAGCGCAATGATCGCGGCGGCGAAGGCGCTTTATGCGCACGACGTGCCGAAGTTCGTCAAGGCGCTAAAGGCTTTCTTCGCCAACATCCCGTACGATCTGACCGACCGGCAGAACGAACAGATGTGGCAGGCCATCGTTTATGTGGTCTTGAGGTCGTTGTGCTCGACGGTCACTGCCGAAATCAAAACGAACGACGGTCGCATCGACATGGTGGTGGACTTGCCGAACGACGTCTATATAATCGAGTTCAAGCTTGACCGCCCCGCCGCCGAGGCAATGGAACAGATCAAGGGCAAGGACTACGCCGGGAAATATGCGCTCGCGAAGAAGCGCATCACGCTGATCGGCCTATCTTTCTCCGCTGCAAAGCGCACCATCGTCGAGGAGCTTGTGGAGGAGATTGGTGTTGGTTTTTAGGTTTTGGTTTTAAGGTTGCATGAAACGAAAGGAAACGACGATGAAGAGATTGATGATTGCTGCAGCGATGGCGAGCGCATTCACGTGTGCCGCCGATAGCTCATACACCTACACAGCTGGCGATGCCGGCGGGAATGGCGTGGCCATCACCTACGATGGCGACACGACGAACATCAAGACGCTCACCGCGAACACGGCTGGCGACACGATCAGCATCAGCGGCGATCCAATCACCTTCGCTGCCGGCGCGACCATCACGCTTGCCTCGTCCGGCACCGTCTCGTTCGCGCAGAAGGTGACCACCCTCGGCGCGACCACCCTCGCGCGCGGCGACGACGTGTATAAGGTGTGGACGGGCACCGCGATGACGACAGCCGATCGCACCACACCGGAGTTTCCAGACATTCGCACCAACACCACTGTTACCGCCGCCGACATCGCCAACACGTGGGAATGCATCCATGTTGTCGGCGGTGCGCCAAACAGCAGCTCTGCCGCAGGCATCGCCTCCGCCGGACGCTATGACAGAATTACAGGAAACATAGGAGGCGGTTCTTTCGTAACCTTGAACCGGCAACATTCCGCGTTTATCTATTCCATCCGCGTTCAGCTGTCGCCTAAAGGCGACGGACTTTACGCCCGCTGCCGTACCGGCGTCCGTTCGCCGCGCTTTGGTCTCTATCCCGATTTGGAAACCCGCTGGGCGACCGCAGACCTTTGGGATAATTCCAGTGGAAGTACGAATATTTGGGGTGCTGGAAAGGTTGCCATGGCTGATCGCGGAATCTTTGGTGCAGGATCAGGCGATGCAACAACCTACGGTGGGCAATGGCTCAACTCCACGTCCGCGATGGGATTGAACACGGTTATTCTCAAGCGCAAGAGCGCGGTGGGCGGCCCGATGAAGGTGCGCTTTGACGGCGGTGCCGAACTCGGCGGCACCACGACGATTCCGTTCGGCATGGAGGCGATTGTCGCAGTTGCTGATGGTGACGATGCATCGACATTCTCCAACACCATCACCGGCACAGGAGACTTCACGCTCGTTCCGCTCGCTCCATCGTCCGATACGGTAGCCGTCTATATGGGAGATGATTTTATCTCTACTTCATGGAAGGTTCTGGCGCGAAACCGCCTTCTGTCGTCGCTGACGAGCCTTGAAGGTTATTTACAAGGCAAAAGCCACACTACTTGCGACAAGTGCGAAAAGGTGTTCTACCACTATGATCCCACCAATGATACGGCAACTTGCCAGTTCCAAAAATATAGAAATAGTACATCGTCAAAGTATGTTGTTGCCAAGCTACGGCAGAACGGTCTCAATGTCGAGATTGCGGGTGTGGGCTACACCTATACCGAAGCTGGAACGGGCGGCGCGTCTGCTTACCCCGCTTTCGGCACGGTGGAGTTTCCCATGGAGACTGTAACAAAATTCGAATACAAGACGATGGGCTGGACTACTTCGGTTTCCACACGTGTGGATCCAGACGGAGACTATGTTTCCTCCAACTTTACGAGTGGCTACGGTATTCGCAAGATTACGGCGACATTCAACGCTGGCTGTGGTGTTGCGACGATCAGTGGCGACATCAAGACGCTCTACGGCGGCAAGTTCACCACGGCTGGAACCAACGGCGCAAAGATGCTTACGTCAATTACATCGGCGAATGGTCTTCCTGCGGCCGGAGAGGCGCACGTCAGCGATGGCACCCTTCGGCTTGAAGCAACCAGTGCACCTGGTGGCGGCACGACGAAGATCGTCGTCCATTCCGGCGGTGACGTGCGCAACATCACGAGCTGGCAGATGGGTTCCAGTCAGGAACTTGTGCTTGACGGCGGGACGTACTATGGTCTGCACGATTCGATTTACCTCACCTACGCAACGTTCTCGAATGCGGTGTTAAAGGGAACATGGTCCATGCGTACGGCGTATCAGAGTGGCTATCAGTATTGGCGCATCATCGGCACGGAGCCAACGACCGTCCTTGACGGTGGCAATTACTGGATAAACGTATATGGGTATTCTAACGCCGTAGAAGCGATATCAGGCAAGTGCGCATTCCGTGTTGAGGTGCAGGACGTGACGGGAGATGACGAGGCGGACTTCATCATACCGGCAATCCGTGGCGCGGCGGGGCGGGGTAGTGACCGCGAGAAATTCACATGGTTCTGGTTCGAGAAATACGGGCCGGGCACGATAAAGGTCAAGAACAATTCCAAGGAACTTCGCATGGAGTCGAAGCTGTACAACGGTACGTTGCTTCTCGCGGGGAGCGATATCATGACGAACGAAGTACAGCTCCTGGGCGGCAATCTGGCCATTGAAGCCGGAAAGGCCAACAACAATTTCGGTGCGCTCACGGCGAGCAAGGCCGGTACGATCACGATTGGCGAGGGTGGGTCGCTCGGGTTCGCCTCGTTCGCGCCGGATGCCAATCTGGCGAAAAAGTCCATCATGATCGACGCGCCGCTCAGGGAAAACGCTCTCAAGTTCAACACGACCTTGACGGGCGAGCAGCGTCGTTACTTCCGCTGGAAGGATGCGACGGCGCCCAATGGCAGCTGGCGCGTCGCCCAGGATGCGGCCGGCTATCTGCATCCCGTGATGCAGGGGACGGTGCTCTACCTTCGGTAGTGGCCTTTTACCGTTAGCGGTCTTGTGAATTGGTTGCAAAACCGGTCGCCGATTTGGTGGGGACGGCGCATCCGCGAATCGTGCAACCCCCGCAAAACGTTGCGCAAAATGGTAGGGCGGCTTGTCCTCAAGCCGCTGCGGCGCGTTAGGGATAACGCGCCCTACCGCAGTGGCGATTGTTGTTTACATCCGTGCGTCATGTGTGATACAATATTTCACCAGTGGAAAAGATAGCGACAGACATTTTCACTTTCGCAAGGCTGCGAGAAGAGGGTTTCACCTACGTTGACAAGACGGATGCCCTCTATGCGATGGCATCTGGCGAATGGGGCGCGCAGTTCTTCATTGCGCGTCCGCGACGTTTCGGCAAGTCGCTTGCCGTTTCTACGCTGAAGAGCCTCTTTGAAGGACAGCGGAAGCTGTTTCAGGGCCTTGCCATCGAACCTAAGTGGGATTGGTCGAAGAAATGGCCCGTGTTGCACCTTGACATGGGATCCATGCAGGCGGAGGACGTTGCTGAGTTTCGCAAGTTGCTTGAGAGTCAATTGCTGAGAAGGGCAACTGAACTTGGGATAGAGGGCTTGCAGGGTGGAACGCCTGCCATCATGCTCATGAATCTCATTGACGTGCTTGCCGCGAAGTCGCCGGATGGACGCATGGTGCTGCTTGTCGATGAGTACGACAAGCCGCTGCTCGGCCATTTGATGAAGCCGGACGTCACGAAGTTCCGCGACGCGCTCAAGGCATTCTACTCCGTGATCAAGACGTTGGAATCGAAGCAGCGCTTCACGTTCATCACGGGCGTGAGCAAGTTCTCGAAGGTCTCCATCTTCTCCGACCTGAACAACCTCAACGACTGGACGATGGATGCCAATGCGGCAACGCTCTTCGGCTACACGCATGAGGAGGTGCGTCGATACTTTCCAGAGCGCATCCACGCGCTTGCGAAGGCGAACGGGTTGACGGACGAAGGGGCGTTCGACGAGATCATCAAGTGGTATGACGGGTACAGGTTCCATCATGCGGCGGAGCTGGTCATCAATCCTGTCTCGCTTGGAAAGTGCTTCCAGAAATGTGAGTTCGCCAACTACTGGGCCCAAACGGCGATGCCGACGTTCCTTGTGGATATCCTGAAAAGCCGCCCGCTCGACTTTTCCGCCATCGATATCGACGAGGAGACGCTTGGCAACTACGAGCCGGATAGGCCCAATGGCGTGACGCTTCTCTTTCAGACGGGCTACCTCACCATAAAGTCCTTCTGCCAGATGCGGACGTCGCGTCGCTACACGTTGAGGCTGCCCAACCTTGAGGTCGAAAACTCATTCCTCAAGGATGTTGTGGGCGCCTATACCGGTCAAGACAAGGATAGGTCGTCCGGCTTTGCGTTTGCCGCCAGCGAGGCGCTATATTCCCACGATGTACCGAGGTTTCTGAAGTCGTTGAAGGCATTCTTCTCCGACATCCCCTACGACATGACGGATCGCCAAAACGAGCAGATGTGGCAGACTATCGTTTACGTCGTGCTCCGATCCATTGGCGTGAACGTGGATGGCGAGGTGAAAACGAACGACGGTCGCATCGACATGGTGGTGGACTTGCCGAACGACGTCTATATAATCGAGTTCAAGCTTGACCGCCCCGCCGCCGAGGCCATGGAGCAGATCAAGGGCAAGGACTACGCCGGGAAATATGCGCTCGCGAAGAAGCGCATCACGCTTATAGGTCTATCTTTCTCTGCCGCAAAGCGCACGATCGTCGAGGAGCTTGTGGAGGAGATAGGTGTTGGTTTTTAGGTTTTGGCTTTAAGGTTGCATGAACCGAAAGGGAACGACGATGAAGAGATTGATGATTGCCGCAGCAAGGGGTAAACTTTTGTTTTCCCTTTTCGGGGTCCTGGCGGGTGTCCTTGCGGTACGGGCTGCGACTGTAGATGGTACGCCCGATGCCTACCTCGACTACATCGAGGCGACCGGTCAGCAGTATATCAATACGGGGGTCAACGCCGAGACGGGGCTCAAGGCGCGCGCCGACTTCTCGTGGGGGAGTAAGGTCGCAGACTACGACGACTGGGGGCTTCTCGGTGCAAAGGATGGTCAGAGCGGCGACAACAGCACGCGCATGCTCATGATACATCTCGGTAACAATAAGCCGTATGTTGGCTACGGGCTGGGGGGGCGTGGTCAAGTTGGAACGATTCTTACGCGTGATGTGCGCGGCGAAATCGTCGCCGACTTCTCGGACTACAATGCACTTCAAGTCTATCAGGACGGCACCAATGCGCTGACGGCCACAGAACAGGCGACCTATGCAGCGAAAGGCAATGTCGATCTCGGCATCCCGCTTTACGCGTTCGCCTACAATCAGGCGGGTACGGCAGGAGGCAAGTGCAAGGCCAAGCTCTACGAGCTGAAGATCATGAAGAAGAACGGCTCGGGCGGCTTCGACATCGTCCGCCATTATCTGCCATGCCTCAAAAACGGACGCGCCGCGCTCTACGACAAGGCGAACGGCACGATCTCGTTCTCCGACAGCGGAACCGATTTCGTGGCTGGTCCGGAGTCATCGAAACCGTGCGAACTCGTGGAGTGGATAGAGTCCTTGGGTAGCGGCGGCGATTACTACATCGATACCCGCGTCTATGGAAAAAGTGGCATCAAGAGCGAGGTGGACTGCATGATCAGGAGCGGGTTTACGACAGATCAGGCCATCCTTGCG
>JAEEGL017151071.1_pt1 | contig 11734 bp, 9 predicted proteins | sample 9134231 | NCBI WGS metagenome assembly JAEEGL01 (sample SAMN16246548, study PRJNA631951) | gut metagenome | biome: gut microbiome; feature: rumen; material: fiber-attached | host: Bos | place: Iran: Karaj | collected 2018-10
CATCGGAGTGCTCGCATTTCCCACCGCACTCATACAATCAAGCGAAAGTCTTCCGATGAACACACGGTCTATGAGCATCTGCAACTGTGATATGAGATTCGACAGCATTATGGGGATCGCTATCGCAAGTATTTTTCCTATATACTCTTTCTTCATACCTGACATTCTATCACACTCTTTTGCCCACAATGAAGGCTTGTTTTGATTCTTGATCTCAACGGATATGATCTCTTCCGGGTTCATATGAAGAAGTGAACTGATGAGTTTTTTGAGTGCCCCGGTCTCTTTTGGCATATTATTAATCCATGATGTCAATGAGTTTGTAGTCTGTATAAAAATTCATCATTACGAATACATAGAAATCCTTGGTCTTATACTCATCCGGAAAATTAAGTGTAACGAATTCTATCGAATCGATTATTCCGGCAAGGGCATCCGAGACAGCCATGTTGGCCTCCTCATCTTCGCCGTTATGTCCGGTAAGTTCAAACATAAGATACCCGTCCATGTAATCTCTTGCTATAGCTGTACTGTACAAGCCCGAGCCCTCTTTTTCCGGCGGAAGCGTTGCCCAGTATCCCGTCACATCCTCTGTTCCCGGGAAGATTCCTTCGCTTGTAGTAGCCTTGTCGCCCCACGATTTTGCAAGATCCGCTATGGCCGTCTTAGCATCCTTATCAACGTTATAGGTTGCCGTGATCATGTTTGTCCCGGCCGATTCACCCGTATACACGAATGAAACCTCAGGGCCGCCGCCGTTTATCGTAAAGAGCTTGGGATCATACTTTACTGTCCATCCGTTTGCAGCCTTGTATATCAGGTCCCCGCCTGCGGCTTCGCTTAAATAGTTCTGCGCATCAAAGCCTTCAGGATCAACACCCGCTACAGGTTCAAATACTAATTCAAGTCCGTCTTCAAAGTGCCCTTTGACGATCCCGTTTTCAACCGAATCGACGGTAAGAACATCCCAGATACCGTCATCTCCGCCAAAAGAGAAGCTTACGCTTCCGTCTTCCTGCTTGCAGGCAAACGGTACTCCGATTCCGACCGTTCCGTCATCCGTATGTCCTGTTTCCTCACTGTCGAACACATAGAAATATGACTTCTCCGGGTTTTCGGCTTCAACCGCATAATTCAGATACACGCCCTTCGGGAAGATCGGGGAGGTTGCAGCCTCTGTCTGAGCGGGTTCTGCCGGAGCGGGTGCAGCCGCACTTCCCGAGCATCCGATCAGTGTTGCCGTCATCACAGCTGCCATTGCAACAGTTGTTATTCTCATCATCTTCCTGTTTTTCATAATTGTTAATGCTCCTTTAATGTATTCTCTCCGGCGAATATTTTATCACATATTCGCTTCTTTCATTCTAAAATAAATATACGTTCACTTTCGTCACAGAAGCGTCACACAAAAAACCCGCCCAAACGAATTGGGCGGGATATCTTTCAAGCAAAGCAGAATAGGTAGGTGACAATCTACATCTCTTTTAAGACCACATGGGCGTGACGGCTGCCTGTTCCGTCCTCAGATCCTGCTTTTCTTGTCTACAATATTACTATTCCCCATCGATTTTGTCAATGATTTGCGGGGCTCCGTCATCACTATATTCAACTCTCCACGCATGTTTGGTATCGATATAATGAGTGAGCGTTGCATCCAATAACGGATACATTGTTCTATATGCCAATCCTCCGCATACTGTTACTCTTATAGCCACATTGATGTGATTTGACGTATAGTCACGAATAAAAGAAACACTCTTTTCCTTTGGATGTATGCTGATATAGTCTGGACGATGTATGATATTAGGTATTTCCTCAAAACACATCTTATACATGATGTCAGACATGAATTCATCTTTATGTTCGTCTGTGTGTTCAACTCTGTCTTTCCAGAATACAATCGGAGTTTCATATTTCAAAATTCCGTTTAGTCCGTGTGTGTTGAAAAAATCAACAAATTCTGTACGGATTACCCCTATGTTTATACAGTTTTGTATTTCGAAAATCTTTCTGTCTATCTTATCCATATTTTCATAACTCTGACAAAACAAGGTCCTTTATTGCCGATTATCAGGCTTACACCATGTTTGGATAGAATGTTTATTTACATTTGATATTATCAATCATTCGTGGGGATCATCGGCGAGCCGCCGTAGAATCTGTACACGTGAATTGTGAAGTAACAATAGCATAGGTTAACACAACTGTAAAGAGTGGATTTCCGAATATAGAAAGACGTAGTAAATAAAAAGCCCCTCCGGAGTTTTCCGGAGAGGCCAAAAGAAGATGCTATGTAGAGTGAAGACCGGCTGATCATGGTAGCGGTGATGTTGAAACATAACCGTCTGATCTTCTTATGTATACTTCATCATTATTAGTTGTATTATACAACCTGTAATTGTTGCCTTGCGTCAGGGCGATATTCTCATAATTTGTTCCATTGTCACCATAATGGTATGTTGTTGAGACATTGTTGTTAGCCCCCATTGTTTGAGTAACAACTATATCCGTGTTACCTCCGACTCTTTCGTAACTGGAAACCGATGTGTTCTGCGGAGCGGTATTAGACACGGAAACATAATGATTACCTGCTGCTTCCTGATCCAAATTATATGTTAATACCGTTCCACCGTTATAATTACTGTTAATAGATAAAGGTAACTCAAAGGTAATAGTTCCACCCGTCACATTTAAATATCCGTTGGTACCGCTTATGATAAACTGCCTGGCAGGATTTGAATATGCCTGATAAGCATTGACCGGTATCTGGGCAGTTGGTGACAATGAGATCTTATCTGCATTGTTAGCTACGCTGGAATAATTTGTCTGTACTGTAGCTTGCGCCGCAGGTGTAGCCGTAGGCTCCGGCTCTTCCTCTTCTTCTTCCTCCTTATACGGATCTTCTCCCGAGTCGTTAGTGCTTACCCATGTAGGCGTAGGCGTGGGAGTAGGTGTAGGCGGCGCAATAGGAGGCCTTCCCTCTTTCTTACCGCGTTGCAGGTAATGCCACAAAAGCGCATCAGGGTCTGTGCCGTACTTTGCAACAACGTCCGGATTCGTTAAAGCGTAATACGTGGGATCAAACAGTGTTGTATCCTTTAATGCAAATATCCCCGTACCCGGATCTATGAACATGATATGCGAATGCGCCCAGGCAAGTTCTTCTTTTGTCAGGACTCCGTCTTCTTCCGGCTTTTCATTGTTTTCAGGCTCTTCCGGCTCGATTTCGGCAGTATCTTCAACTTCTGCTACGTCATCCGATCCGTCTGTATCATTTGTTTCATTGGAATCTATAACGACCTTGGGAATATCCTCTTCGGTAAGACCCAATATCCATGGCTTGTCCCATCCTGTTTCACGGCAGACTTTCTCCAACAGATCGCGATTCTCACGAAGACGTTCAAGCAGGAACTCGGGAAGATCTCTCTCCGTTACGTCTTCGAGAACAAACATGATACTGTCAACGCTTCTGTCATTGTAGAGATAAACCGTGATTCTCTGCCCGGACTTAACATCGATCTCTTTTACCTCACCCGTAACGGGATTCGTTCCGATGACATGAACCGTCCCATCGGTAACTATGAGCTGCTCATGCTCACCGTCAACCGATACCCAACCGGACGTACCACGGATCCCGACAACCATCGTACTGGTTCTGATATCCATAGTCTCATCGGCTTCCAACGGCTGTTGTACTTCAAAGAAAAGTGATCCGTCCGTCAGCTCAAGATCAAGCTGTCTTCCTTTCTGGTTGAATACCGCGCGGCTTCTCTCATCGAGCGTTACGATCTTTACTTCATCAAGTCCGATGGAAACAAGACTCTTAACGGCAGTCGACAACGCATTCCCGCTGTTAAGACGCAGATTGTTCGTGATGGTCTTGGGCTTTCCGTTATCCTCAAGCGTGACCTCACCCTCGATGCGGAGGATCCTCATCGTCGTAGCCCGTATCTGTGACCTGAAATATAAAAAAGTGATAACAGCGGCCACAAGCAGTATTGCTGCGACAACTATTATCACTATTTTCTTTTTCTTATTGTTTTCTTCCTTCATTTGTCAGTTCCTTACAGAGCCCGTCAAACATTATATATCCATATATGCGGCCTTTCAAGAGATTTTCCCGTTCCACAGGACTGTTGTTTTTGTTGTGATCATATTGTTTTGCTGATTTATTGGAATTATAATTAAATCAGCTTTCTGCAAACGGAGGTGTTACATATGATAAATAATCTTGATCTTTCCGCATCCATTTCCAAAGAAGAATACAAGGAGAAGAAGGATGCTCTTGCCGCATCACTTTGCGAAAAGCAGCGTCTTCTGTGGGAAAAAGGCGTCCCGACGCTGATCCTGATCGACGGCTTCGACGGGGCCGGCAAGGGTGAAGTCATTAACGAACTGATCCTGCCGCTTACTCCCAAGTCGTTCCGTGTACACTCGAAGATCACAGGGACCGAGACCGAGACGATGCATCCTTACATGTGGAGATACTGGCAGCAGGTCCCTGAGAAGGGCAACATCGATATATTCGAACAGGGCTGGTATGAGCGCGTGTGGCGCGACCGGTTCAACGGGATCACGAAGAAGAAGGACCTCGAGCGTGCATTCAAGGACATCAACTCATTTGAAAAGATGCTCATTGACGACGGTGTCATCGTTCTCAAGTTCATGCTCGTGATCTCGAAGAAGGAGCAGAAGAAGCGCCTCAAGAAGCTTCGCGAGAACAAGGAGGCAAAGTGGAGAGTTACGAAGGAAGATCTTCTTCACAACGAGCACTACGACGAATATGCTTTTCTGTGTGATGAGATGCTTGTTGCAACCGATACCGAGTCCGCACCGTGGACCCTCGTGGAAGCGGAGGATGACAGATATGCCGTCATCAAAGTCATGTCGGCCGTGGATAAAGCCTTCTCGGAGCGTCTCGCTTCATCCGATACGTCCGCACCAAGAGACGGGAAGTTCCTTCCTGAGGGTGAATACAAGCTCAGCGCGCTTAGTAACGTCGACCTGACCAGGTCCCTTTCCAAGGAAGAATACAAGCTTCGCTTAAAGGCCGTACAGAAAGAGTTAAAACAGCTTCACAGCGTATTATATGCCAAAAGGATCCCTGTCGTTCTCGGCTTTGAAGGATGGGATGCCGCAGGCAAGGGCGGTGCGATCCACAGGCTGACCGAGGCTCTTGATCCGAGAGGTTACCGCGTCAACCCGACATCATCGCCGAACGACATAGAAAAGGCTCATCACTATCTGTGGAGATTCTGGACCAAGATGCCCAAGGACGGACATATCGCCATCTTCGACAGGACATGGTACGGACGCGTTATGGTCGAGAGGATCGAAGGATTTTGTTCCACAGATGAGTGGGAGCGGGCTTACCGAGAGATCAACGAGATGGAGCGCCAGCTGGCCGATCACGGCGCGATCGTATTAAAGTTCTGGCTCCAGATCGACAAGGATGAGCAGAAACGCCGTTTCGATGCCAGAGCCAACACGCCCGGCAAGGAATGGAAGATAACCGACGAAGACTGGCGTAACAGGGAAAAATGGCCGCAGTACGAACAGGCCGTCGATGAGATGCTGATGAAGACATCAACCTCATATGCTCCCTGGATCATCGTTGAAGGAAACAACAAATACTACGCAAGGATCAAGGTACTTGAAACAGTTGCTGCCGCAATAAAGGAAAGATGCGAAGGCATACAAAAATAAAAGGATAAGAGTTTCATAAAGAAAGGCAGGTATTAACACAATGTTTAAGAGAATCTTTGAGATCACGGGAAACGTTGCGATCGTAACAGGATGTTCTTCGGGACTCGGTGTGCAGATGGCCAACGCCCTCGCCAACCAGGGCTGTAAGATAGTTGCCATTGCCCGCAGAAAGGATATGCTCGAGGAGGTATGTAAAAAGATATCCGAAGAGCACGGTGTCGAGACTCTTCCGATCCGCTGTGACATCACGAACACGGAGGAGATCGAAGCAACGGTCAAACAGGTCATGGACCGTTTCGGACGTGTTGACATCCTCATAAACAACGCGGGAACGGGTGCCGTCGATCACGCGGAGAACATCACGGATGAGCAGTTCCAGAAAGAGTTCGACGTCGATCTGTTCGGTACTTTCAAGTTCGCCCGTGCGGTTGCCAACCAGGCAATGATCCCCGCCAAATACGGACGTATCATCAACATCGCATCAATGTACGGTCTTGTCGGTAACAAGATAGCCGGTTCCGCACCGTATCATGCAGCAAAGGGCGGTGTTGTCAATCTTACGAGAGCACTTGCCGCTGAATGGGGTAAATACAGTATCACGGTCAACTCGATCTGTCCCGGATACTTCTATACTCCGCTTACAACGGATACATTAAACAGTGATTTCTTCCAGCAGAACGCCAAGACGATGATACCTCTTGAAAGATACGGTAACGAGGGTGAGCTTGATACGGCAGTCGTATTCCTCGCTTCCCCGAATTCTTCATATGTTACCGGTATCGCACTTCCGGTCGACGGCGGATACACCTGTATGTGATCTTTATCGTCCTTCCAACAGGCTGTCGATCTTCTCGGCAACCGCTTTGGGACATACAGCTTTTATGTGCGTACCGCTCTCTTCGTGTTCCTCGGATATGATCTGAGACGTGTTATGCAGCATATTGAGTATGTCTCCGGAAGTATAAGGTATAAGTACATCAACGGTCCTGCTCCCTTCGAGCAGGATCGTTTTTAATCTGTTCAGAAGGTCATCGATCCCGTATCCGGTACGGGCAGATATGAATACGGAATCTCCTTCGGTGTTTGCGATCGTCAGTTCCCTGTCGCGGAGATCGGCCTTGTTGTATACATATATCCTCGGTATGCCCATGGCATCGAGGTCTTTAAGCGTCTCCTCCGTGATCTTTCTGTGCATCTCATGATGCGGATCGGATGAATCCATGACTATCAGCAACACATCGGCATATCTGACCTCGGCGAGTGTCGAGCGGAATGCCTTTATCAGATCGTGCGGGATGTTCTCGATGAACCCGACCGTATCCGACAGCAGAAACGTTGGATTTGACGGTATCGATATCCTTCGTATCGACGTATCGAGCGTCGCAAAGAGCATGTCTTTTTCAAACACCTTCTTGTCCGCGCTCTTCTCAGAAGCGGTATCGCTCATCTCAAGCAGAAGGTTCATGAGCGATGATTTTCCCGCATTGGTATATCCTACAAGCGCAACATGGCAGAAGCCGTCCCGCCTGCGTCCCTGCCGCTGCACGTCACGTGTTTTTTCTATCTGCGCAAGTTCCTTCTTCAGTTCGGTTATACGGTGCGAGATCTGCCTTCTGTCCAGCTCGATCTGCTTCTCACCGATACCTTTGTTCGCGCGGCTCCCTCCGCCGCCGCTCTGACGGCCAAGGTGCTGCCACATTCCCGAAAGGCGCGGCATCATAAACTGCAGATAAGCGGTCTCCACCTGCAGCCTTGCCTCACGTGTGCGCGCCCTGCGCGAAAAGATCTCAAGGATCAGGTTTGTCCTGTCCCATACGGGCACTTCCGTTTTTTTCTGCAGGTTCTTCATCTGTGTGGGGGAAAGATTTCCGAGACAGACAACGTATTCGCTGTCCGTTCCGCGAACGTTGTAGGTGAGCTCCTCGGCCTTGCCCGAACCGATCCATGTGGCATTGTCGGGATGGGGCAGGGTCTGCGTCACAACACCCTTTACCTCAAGGTCGCATGCCTCGCACAGGCTCTCGAGTTCCTTAAGGGCATGGTCGAACTCTTCGTCCGTCTCGTTCGTACGAAGGCCTACGGCTATAACCGGTATGAGGTTTTCACTCCTGTTGTCGTTATCCATTCAATATGTTAAGATACTTTCCATGGTGATCAGAAACGCAAGGGTCATAGACCCCGCAAACAATACGGATGAGATAAAGGATATCTTCATTAACGGATCGCACATCACGGATCCGGACGATCCCGGTGCGCTCTCGGACGGTATCGAGATTGATGCCACGGGGCTTATCGCAGGGCCCGGTCTTGTTGACATCCACGTGCATTTCCGCGATCCCGGACAGACCCACAAGGAAGATGTTCATACCGGAGCGGCTGCAGCAGCGGCCGGCGGTTTTACTTCCGTTGTGATGATGGCCAATACCGTACCTCCTCTCGATGATCCGAAGACCGTTCGCGATCTTCTTGAGCGCGCATCGAAGGAGGATATTCACATATATTCATGTGCCAATGTCACAAAGGGCATGGCAGGCAGAGAGCTTACCGATCTCAAAGCACTTCTTGATGCGGGCGCTGTCGGCTTTACCGATGACGGCAAGCCCATAACGGACGCCGCTCTTTTAACAGAAGCATTTGAGCATATCGCATCACTCGGTGTTCCGGTATCTCTTCACGAAGAAGATCCCTCGTATATCTCTGAAAACGGCGTTAACTCCGGTCCCGCCGCTGCCTCACTCGGTCTTAAAGGTGCCGACAGGCTTGCCGAGATATCTATCATAGAACGCGATCTGAAGATCGCCGAAGCTTCCGGTGTCAAACTGAACATCCAGCATATCAGCACCGCGGAAGGCGTAGATCTTGTTCGCGACGCAAAGCGCACAAACAAAAACATTCACGCCGAAGCGACCCCGAACCACTTTACGCTGACCGATCATGCGATAAGTGTCAACGGTACTTTGGCAAAAATTAATCCGCCCCTGCGGACGGCGGAAGATCGTGAAGCCATATGGGAAGGTCTGTCTGACGGAACGATCGATATCATCGCATCTGACCATGCTCCGCATTCTCCCGAAGAAAAATCGCTTGAATTTACAAAAGCCCCCAGCGGAGTGATCGGGCTTGAGACTTCTTTTCTCCTTGCTTATGACACACTGTGCCAAAAGGAGATCATAGACCTTTCTAAAGTGTTCGAGCTTATGAGCCTTAATCCCGCAAGACTGTACGGTCTTGATGCGGGAACGCTCTCTAAAGGAGCCGTTGCGGATATCATGATCTTCTCTCCCGATGAGACGTTCGTATACTCTTCATCAAGATCAAAGTCTTCGAACTCTCCGTTTATCGGAAAGACATTTCAGGGTAAGATCAGATACACTATAGCATCGGGCCGTATCATATACTGCGCGGATCAGGACGCAATGTATTCTTCGTAGTTTTTATCCCTTGCTTCTTCTATACGTTCCTTGCACAACTTGCCGAGGTGTTTCTGCTCGGTCTTGTCAAACTGTTCCGGATACACCGGATCGAGTATCTCTATCACAACGGGAGCAGCCTTTACCTTAGGGAAATGCTTTTCGAACACGTCCGCCGCATTCGTTATCGCTATCGGAACGATAGGGCATCCCGACTTGACCGCGATCTTCATGCTGCCTTCCTTGAACTCACTCATCTGTCCGTCGCGGCTTCTCGTCCCTTCCGGGAATATGAACACCGACATCCCGGCCTTAACGTTGTCTATAGCTTTGAGTATCGTCTGAAGTCCCTGTTTGATATTGTCCCTGTCGATAAAGAGCGTATCGTAAAGCTGCAGGGCCTGGGCGAATATCGGGATCTTCCCGAATGATTTCTTGGCGACAAAACAAACCTTGCCCGGAAGCTTCATAAGCGTTAAGAGCACATCGAAAAAGCTCTCATGATTTGCGACATACAGTACCGGCACATCAGTCGGGATCTTTTCGAACCCGATGTATTTTACCTTTGCACCGGTCAGGAAATTGATGACCGAAAAGACGATCTTCATCATGAACTTCATGTATGCGCTCCTCGCCTTTTTGGATATAAGTCCGATCAGGAACCCTATCAGTTCGACGGGGATCATGATGATAAAATCAAATATGACAACTATTAAGCACAGAATAAACCTTGGCATCTTAAAAAGCCCTCACATCATCATTGCCCTTAAAATACAGGGCAAGCATTCCAGGTCCGACGTGTGCGCCCGTTACGGGTTCGTGTGCAACCATCCAGACTTTTTTCGGCTGTGCGATCTTTGTTATAAGGTTTGCAAGATGTACTGCATCCTCACGCTTTCCACCGTAAGATATGCCAACAACCTGATCCTGTGCATCAACAACAAGATCCCTGTATTTTTCCGCCAGCGCCCTGATGGCCTGTTTTCTTCCTCTTGCCTTACATTCGACAACGATCTTGCCTTCGGTATCTCCCTTTAATACCGGCTTGATATCCATCATCGTACCGAGGGATGCAAGTGCACCGCTGACACGGCCGGTTCTTTTTAAGTGCTTCAGATCGTCCACAACAAACACCTGGTACATGCGGTATCTCTCGAACTCGATCTGATCCGCTGTCTCGTCAAGCGACATACCCTGCTCCCTGCATTCTGCGGCTTCTACGACGAGGATTCCCTCACCGAGGGATGCACCCAGAGAGTCGACAATACGAATCTGCCTCTCGGGGAACTGGTCGAGTAGATCGGCTGCCGCTATCTTTGCTGAATTGACGGAACCCGTTACACCGCCCGACAGGCCGACATATAATATGTCATCACCGGCCTCGAGTATCGGCTCAAACACTTCATTGAACTGAGCGGGATTGATCTGCGATGTGGATACTTTTTTCCCTTCTTTGAGGTTCTGGTAATATCCGTCGTAATCGAATCCTTCTGTGCTCTTGAACTGAAGCTCTTCGCCGTCGGCAATGAGTGTCAGCGGAACTATTACTATGCCGTAATGGTCCCTGACCTTGTCCGTGATGTTTGCACCGGTGTCTGAAATAATCTTAAATGCCATGTGATCTTCTCCTTTACGAATTCAAAAACTCTACCACCTCGGAAAAACCCATTCCGTGAGACGCCTTGATCAGTATGGTGTCTCCGGGTTTTAATATCTCTTTTGTCGTATCCTTAAGTGCCGCCAGCAAAAGCTCCTTGTTGGGATAATATCTTATCTCGACCCCTTCGTGGACTCTCGCACGCTCGTACATATACTTGGCAAGTGCTCCTACGAATATGAGCGAGTCCGTTCCCGCCTGTGCGGCATATTCACCGACTTCTCCGTGAAGCTTGTCGGTCTCTTCTCCGAGTTCAAACATGTCTCCGAGTATCGCGACTTTTCTCGTCAGGGCATACCCGAGAGTATCGATCGCCGCACACATCGACTTGGGATTGGCATTATAACTGTCATCGACTATCGTGTATTTTTCGCCGTGTATTATATGGCCTCTTCCGGACATCGCCTCAACCGTCGACATTCCCCGTCGTATCTCTTCAAGGTTGAGTCCCATAAGAAAACCGACTGCCGCTGCGGCTATCGCATTATCTACCATATGGTATCCGGGAAGAGGAACTGCCATTTCATAGTGGCTTCCGTCAGGGAAGTTCGCCGTAAATTTCGAACCGTCGAGTCCGAGGTTTTCTATGTTGGATGCATAGACGTCGTCTCTCTTCGATTCCTTGCCGTATTTGACAATGCTGCGGCCCTTCGCCATGGCTGCATCGATCTTGGCGAGCTGTTCGTCCTGCCCGTTAATGACGATCGAACCTTCCGGATCTATCCAGTTGATTATCTCGGTCTTGGCCCTCAGCACTCCGTCAAGATCTCCGAGATTTTCAAGATGGCACGGTCCGATGTTAGTAAACAGTACGATGTCAGGGCGAACGATCCGGCCGAGTCTGTCCATCTCTCCGAAATCACTGATCCCCATCTCAACGACCGCAACCTCGTGGGCATCCCTTATCTTGAATATCGTAAGCGGCACGCCGACCTCATTGTTAAAGTTTCCTTCCGTACGA
>JAEEGL017461539.1_pt1 | contig 11734 bp, 11 predicted proteins | sample 9134231 | NCBI WGS metagenome assembly JAEEGL01 (sample SAMN16246548, study PRJNA631951) | gut metagenome | biome: gut microbiome; feature: rumen; material: fiber-attached | host: Bos | place: Iran: Karaj | collected 2018-10
ACCGGGACAAGCCTTCTGATATAGTCCATGACGGAATCTTCGTTATCTGCCGAACACGGTCCTATTATCAGTATCAGTTTGTCGCGTCTTCCTTCGAATATCGATACAAGTTCGGCGCGACGCTCCTGTATCGTCTCGTTCATCTTCGCGGTAAGGGGATACATCTCCTTTACTTCCGCCGGTATTGCAAGCTGCCTCTCATACATCATTCCCATTTTTCTCTCCTCCTGTTACCTTTCTTTTTCTACTGCCACAAATGTTGTTATATTGTCATCTTTTTCGTTTATCTTCTCATCAAGCACTTTCAGTCCGTACCTGGCCGCGGTCTCAAGACTTGCTATCGCCGCAACTGACATATCGTTCCCGTCCGTTACCTGCCTGGCTGCCAGTGCCGTGTTACCTGATACGATGACCTTGTATCCGTGTTGTCTGATATATCCGTCACACTGTTCGAGTGCCTTCTGCTGGCTGATCACGGTCCTGATATCACTTGCCCTGCTGCCTCTGATACCCAGAAGGTTCTGTACTACGGGAAGCTCATATGTTTGGGTGACAACAAGGGGGCCTTCATCGAGAAGATCGTTAACTTCCTTCACTTTCCCGGCGTAACTGTTTTCTATCGGCAGGACCGCCCGGTCACATTCTCCCGACACAACCGCCTCATACGCTTTCCTAAACCCCTCGTACGAAACATACAACTCATCGGGATACAGTTTTCTTGCTACCGTATGCGCGAAGCATCCTTCTATCCCGCTGTAGGCTATCTTTTCCATTTTTCCAAACTCCCTTCCTTTATCGTCGACGAGCATAAAAAAGCGGCCCGGTTATTTTTCCGGACCGCCTGTAAGATCGATTCATGAAAAAGCGCAATCACAAATCACCCTTACATCGGTCCGACGTAAAGGTAAAGGCAAATGCGAAATATTCAGATGTCATCATCAACTGACTGTTCATGGTATTTTCCTGTTCAAATACTTTTTTGTCAGAATACACGCTACAGACATTTCTGTCAACATAAAATTTTGGATCATGCCCGATTTTTGCGGGAATAATTGTGGTAAAACCTTGATTTATGGTATAATTGCGGCATCAGAATCACCTCGTAACTCTCACAGCAATGTCATCCGGAAGGAAAACGAATGAAAGAAAACAAACTCTTCTCACTTAAGACCAAACTGACCATAGGCATTATCGTCATATGTACGCTGATCGGTGCTCTGGCTATTTTCTGCGTTGACAGGATCTCAACAAATATCATCGACAAAGAATACAGTGACAAGGCCGAGCAGATCACTCAGGCCGTGACTGCAACTCTTGATCCGGACGAAGTCCGGGAGCTCAGGGATGCGATCCTGGATATTTACAACGGACTGGATGTAATCGTTCCGAGCACGGAATGGGGTTCCGATGAATGGAATGAGTATATAGCACAATATGAGAGCATCAGATCTCTTCCGGTTTTCCGGAAACTCCAGGCGCAATTCAGGGAATACCAGGACATCTACAAGGTTGACTGTATTTATCTGACCATTTACAAAAACGATGTTAAGCATGCGCTTTATCTTGTGGACGGCGCGTACGGTGAAGATGAATGTCCTCCCGGTTGCATGGATTCGTTCGAAGACGGTATCTGGCCGGACGAAAATGATCCGATAGTTCCCGCGACCATAACAAACGAAGATGTATACGGCTGGCTTGTTACCGCGGCTTATCCCGTCACAAAGGACGGCAAACTCGTCAGCCACCTGTGTGTTGATATCTCCATGAATGACATAAAGGCAAAGGAGCGCAGTTATGTCGTAACCACCGCGCTTGCCATGATAGCACTGACTATAGTCATGCTTGTATGCGCATTACTGTATGTCGGCAGGAACGTCATAAAACCGGTAGAGATGCTTTCGGATACGGCCAAGAATTACTGTTCGGAAAATACCGATGTGGTTCACCATGCATTTGAAAAACTGCAGATAAATACACGTGATGAGATCGGCGCTTTACTTGCTTCCATGAAACAGATGGAAGCGGATATGAATTCAAATATCAATGCTCTTATAGACACCAAAGTCGCGCTCAAAGAAACCGAGCAGAAAGCCCAGTCGATGCAGGAGCTGGCCATCAAAGATGCGCTTACCGGCATCAGGAACAAGACGGCCTACGATCACGAGGCGCAAAAGCTTGAGGCAGACTTGGCAGACGGCTTTAATGAATTCGGACTTGCGATGGTGGATCTTAACTTCCTGAAGAAGACGAACGATACATACGGACATGAAAAAGGCAACATTTCCATCAGACGCCTCTGTATGCTTGTCTGCGAGATATTCGATCATTCGCCGGTATTTCGTATCGGCGGAGACGAGTTCATCGTGATCCTGAAAAATCACGATTACCGTTGCATTGACGAGCTTATAGAAAACTTCAATAACCGTCTGGAGCAGGTGCAAAAAGATGACACCCTGCAGCCGTGGGAAAAGATATCCGCTGCAATAGGATACTATAAATTCGACAAGAAGGTCGACAAAACCGTCGACGATGTATTCAAAAAAGCGGATAAGGCAATGTATGACAGAAAAGTTGCTATGAAGGCTGAGAGGAAAGATTGAGCCACTGCACATACGCTGTTTTGATACTGTTGCTGTATCCGGCGTTTTCATAAAACCGGTGTGTTTTCGGATCGCTCGATCCGGTCGCAAGCATTATCTTATAGCAGTTTTCCCGCTCTGCAAGTTTCTTTGCAAAATCCAGGCACTGTCCGGCATATCCCTTATTCCTGTGATCGCCGTGCGTTACAACGTTCTCAACAAACGCGTGCGGTCTGACCCCTCTTGTCAGATTGGGGATTATGACAAGGTCGCATGATGACACTATTTGGCCGTCGATCTCGTTCACGAGAAGATGATGGTTGGGATCGTTAAGTATTGTCTCCCATGTTTTCCTAAGATGTTCATCGTCCTCGGGGATGCTGTCCTCGTGCAGGAACAGATACAGTTCCAGCAAACCTTTAAGATCTCCGTTCTTTGCTTCTCTGACCATTTTATTTTCCCCTTTTTGTTCTTATCTTATTCCTCAGGGTTCCAACCTTTCCCTGTACTTTTCCAGCAGTTCGTGTGAATACTCTTTTTTCATGTCCGATTCCCTGACGATCTTCCATAACGCTGCTGCCGCTTTTAACCTCTCGCCAAATATCCCGGTTGAATCATCCGCGAAGAAATCTTTCACGAACCTGTTCCATTGGAGTGCGGATTTGTCATACCTTGCGTATGTCTTTTTTCCATAGTATACGTCCAAAAGGTCCCCCAGGGTAAACTCCTCATCCCCGTTTTCCTTTACAGCTTTGGCGGTCGCGACCATATCAACATTAAACTTGAAAGGGGTCACTCCGGTTTGCACGGAAAAGAACTCCCGGAATCTGTTTCCGAAGGTAAAACCGCATTCGATAAGCCCCGTCTCGAGAGTCAGTTCCTTTGCCGTAGCCTTGGTCCGTTTGGTTTTTTTCTTCTCAGGCAGAATCATATTACCGGAAAAATATGCCTCAATGACACCGTTCAGCTCGATCTTGCTTCCGTCAGACTTAAGGCCAAGCTTCTTACATATTCGGATGAGTTCATCCCGATACCAGTAGTACCTGCAGAACTCGTCATAATCTCTGATACTGTCAAATTCAGGACGTTTCATAATCGAAATACCGCTCCTTGCCGCAACATATCATAACTTGTATCTCATAGCCCGGTATCTGTGATCTTTGTCCTTGAACCCGAGTTTTGCATAGATGGGATATCCGTCATCCGTGGCTGAAAGATCAATGCGGCCCAATCCGCGCTTCTTGCCGCATTCAATAAGATTTTCCATCAGTTTTGTACATAAACCCTTACCACGGTACTCCGGCTCGGTAAATACACTCAGGACCTCTCCATAAAGTCCGTTTAACAGTATTGAGTTTGCCGGCATTTCAATGATATGCAGATACGCCACGGATACGATCCTGTCGGCATCCTTTGCAACAAAAGCAACAAGCTCCGTTCCGAGTTTTCTCTCGAAATAATCCGGCAGCTGCTTTTCCATGCATTCTCTCTCGTGGTCCGTGACCGACCCGAAATCATCAATCATGTATGCAATTCGCATTCTGATCAGTTCGTCTATATCTTCCTTAGTTGCTTCTGCAAAAATCATGTTTTTCTCCTTACTCTATCAATCCGCCGTGAAAGTAACACTCATATATCTGAATACCTTTTAAACTGATAGTCTCTTTTCCCTGAAACCATTCAAAATCTCCGGCTATATCGCAATCATACGTATATTCTCCGGCTGTATACTTTTGAGGTCCGCGGAATGGTTTTTCCTCGGGAACATGCAGCAGTGCTTCTTTGAGAAAATCGCCACTGAAGCCTTCGCCGGTAACCCGTCCGATGTAATTCATGCTCCAATACGGCTCCTTCGAAACCCACAGGGCCTCTTCTCCGGCGAACTTACCGGCGCCAAGGTACGTGTCATAATACATAAGATCACCGTCTTCATATATCAGATCGTGGGATTTTTCCCTCGACGGATCCGTCTCTGCACCCTTTCCGGCATATGTGGCCTGTTTTGCTCTGATCAAAAAGTCTGTTATTCTCTTATCCATTTAATATTCCTTCCGCACTATGTGTATTATATCAAAAAAGCCCAATGGATCATAAGTTCCATAAGGCTCTTTTATCGGGGTGACAGGATTCGAACCTGCGGCCTCGTGGTCCCAAACCACGCGCTCTAGCCAAACTGAGCCACACCCCGTTGGTACTTCTACGGGTATCAATTATACCCTCTATCAATTTATCTTTCAAATCGCACTGCGATCAATCAGATAAATACTTTATCTCAAACACCGGTTTCTTCCCCGGCTCCTTGGTCCCGACAATATAGGTCGGCTGCCTGCCGTTTTGCCTCGGATAAGTCAGCGAGCCCGGATTGACGAACGTTACCGGGCCTTCCTCGTGTACCACCGGCACATGCGTGTGCCCGAAGAAAACATAGTCGGCCTGATTTTCGTTTGCCAGGTAAAAAAGAGGATCGTATCCTTCATATAGCCTGTAGCGGTGACCGTGTGTCAACACCGCCTTATACTCTCCGATGTCGAATACAATGATCCTTTCCATGTCGGGATCGTAATCGTTGTTGCCGGCAACTATGTGCAATGCGCAGTCAACCTTGGCCCGGAGACGGTCCTGCTCACCTTCTATGTCACCGCAGTGGATCAACATATCAAACGGTGATTCCTTTGCGATCACGTCATACATCGTGTCATTGTATCCGTGGGTGTCACCCAAAACAAGTATCTTCATCGTCATCCGGCCTTTCAGTTTTGAACAGACTCTTTCATGAGAATATCCCGCATCATCCGAAGTGCCTTTCCCCTGTGCGATATGGCATTCTTATCTTCAGGCGACAGTTCTGCGGATGTACACCCTTTTTCGGGAAGATAAAAGATCGGATCATATCCGAAGCCGTTAGTTCCCGCGATCTTATGCGCAACATGACCTTCCATGGTTGCCCTTACCGTCTCGCTTGACCCATCCGGTCGAACATAGCAGATCGCGCATACAAAGCGTGCCGTACGCTCTTCCTCGGGCACTCCTTCCATGCGTCTTAGAAGCTCAGCGTTTTTGACCGAATAAGGTGTGTCTTCACCCATGTACCTGGAAGAGTATATCCCGGGCTCTTTACCGAGATAGTCAATCTCAAGTCCGGAGTCATCCGCAAGCGTCGGAAGATTGCATTTTTTTGCTATCGCGCTGGCCTTCAGATACGCGTTCTCTTCGAAAGTCGTTCCGGTCTCCTCGACATCGGTGTAATACCCGGCATCCTTCATAGATACGATCTCGATGTCCATGTCCGCGGTGATCTCGCGGATCTCATGCAGCTTATTTTCGTTTCCCGTAGCAAATATCACTTTCATGATCTTATCCTCATTACTCTTCATTTCGACGGTCTGACTGTTTCGGTCTCGGAGGCTTCGGGCCGTTAAACTGATAGAAATATGTCTTCATCATCCCGTTATAGATCTTGCGGTTCTTATCCGCTTTTCTGCCCATATATTTCTCAGCCGCATCCGTACCGGTTATCACAAACGCCGACCACGAATCAAGTGCCGCATATCTTTCTGCCAGCTGTGCATATATCCCGGCGATCTCGTCCTTCTCACCGATCCTCTCTCCGTACGGGGGATTGGTGATGATAAAACCATACTTCTTGGGATGCGACAGTTGTGCGACCGGGCGGGTCTGGAAATGTATCATCTTTGCAACGCCCGCTGCCTCAGCATTTTCGCGTGCTGCTTTTATCATCTCGTCATCGATGTCATAGCCCTGAATATCCGGGGATACCGACATATCGATCATGTCATTCGCTTCGTCGACCGCAGCATACCACGTTTTTCTCGGAGCAAGGTGTTTCCAGCTTTCCGCGGTAAACTGCCTGTTCATACCGGGCGCGATCCCGGCTGCGATCATTGCCGCTTCTATAGGAATTGTTCCGCACCCACAGAAAGGATCAACGAGTATCCTGTCGTATTTCCAGGGAGTCAGCATAATAAGGCCCGCTGCCAAATTTTCCGCAAGGGGTGCGTGACTGACAAGTTTCCTGTAGCCGCGCTTATGGAGCGACTCTCCGGTCGTGTCCATCCCAACAATGACCCTGTCCTTGTTTATAAAAACGCGAAGCGGAAAACTGTCGCCGTCCTCGGCAAACCAGTCGCACGCATACTTCTCCTTCATGCGCTCGACCATGGCTTTTTTTACTATCGACTGAATATCTGACGGGGAGAAAAGTTTCGATTTCACGCTCGCGGCCTTGGCTACCCAGAATTTTCCGTCCTCTGGAATATATCGTGGCCAGTCGATCTTTTTGATTCCCTCAAACAACTCATCAAATGTAGTTGCGGTAAAATCGCCTACTATAAGAAGTATACGCTCGGCTGTCCGGAGGAATACGTTGGCCCTTGCTATGGCATCCTCTCCTCCGGAAAAGATCACACGTCCGTCCATCACTTCCGTGATCTCATACCCGAGTTGCATTATTTCTTTTTTTAATACAGACTCCATTCCGAAATGACACGGAGCCATTAATTTGTTCTTTTCCATCACTCGGACATTGTATCACAAACTCACTTTTCGTTAAAGAATCTCCTTCCGAAAAACGGCGTATTTTAACCACATATTGTGTCTTGATTTCGGGGTAGGTTCTAGGGGTTGTGGAATCGTCACATAGTCATCGCCCGATTCCCGAAAGCCCCGAAATTACGGCGTCCGCAAGATGTTGTGTTGCAAAAAAAATATGACACTATTTTCCGAAAACGGTTGTTTTTTTTTGTCGTTCATACTATAATAACTTTCGTAAGCGAGAATCTCCCCTTCAATAGATTCTCATTTACGACCCCTTATTAATTATTTATACTCCCCTCATCGTAGCCCGTTGGTTCCCCCTTCGGGCTACAGTACTATTTGTCGATAGGGCAGGGACCCTGTCGACACCGCGAGCCCCCTGTCGCCGAAGGCGACTCAAATGGGCGAGCGTCTTTTTTTTGTTTTGTTTACAGAAAGGAATTCACATGGACGCAAAAGAACTGGCTCTTAAAAAACACGAAGAATGGCAAGGCAAGATCGAAGTCACACCGCGCTGCCGCGTGGAATCGATGGACGATCTTTCGATCGCGTATACTCCCGGCGTTGCCCAGCCGTGTCTGGCAATAAAGGATGACACAGATCTTTCCTATACATATACGAGACGTTCAAATCTTGTTGCGGTCGTTACCGACGGAACTGCCGTCCTCGGACTCGGTGATATCGGTCCCGAAGCGGGAATGCCGGTCATGGAAGGCAAGTGCGTCCTGTTCAAGCGTTTCGGTGATGTTGATGCCTTTCCTCTTTGCATAAAGTCCAAAGACGTCGACACGATAGTCGAGACCGTCGCACTGCTCGAAGGCTCATTCGGCGGTGTCAATCTTGAGGATATATCTGCTCCGAGATGTTTCGAGATAGAAAAGAAACTGAAAGAGCGTTGCAGCATACCTATTTTCCACGATGACCAGCACGGCACGGCTGTCGTTGTCCTTGCCGGAATGATCAACGCATTAAAACTTGTCGGAAAGAAAATAGAAGACATTGAAGCGGTCGTATGCGGTGCAGGTGCCGCAGGTATCGCGATAACAAAGCTCCTGATGCAGACCGGACTTAAGAACGTTATCCTCTGCGACAGGACCGGTGCAATATACGAAGGTCGCGAGAACCTCAATCCGATCAAAGAAGAAATGGCAAAAGTTTCCAATCGTCTTATGAAAAAAGGAAGCCTCGGTGACGTTATCGAAGGTGCCGATGTGTTCATCGGTGTATCCGGTCCCGGCGTCCTTACAAAAGACATGGTCAAAAAGATGGCTGACAAGCCTATCGTATTTGCAATGTCCAATCCCGTTCCGGAGATCACACCCGAGGATGCCAAGGAGGCAGGTGTTGCCATAATGGCTACGGGAAGAAGTGATTATCCGAACCAGATAAACAACGTGCTCGCGTTTCCCGGGATCTTCCGCGGTGCGCTTGATGTGCGTGCTTCCGACATAAATGATGACATGAAGCTTGCCGCTGCAAAAGCCATTGCCGACATCGTGACCGATTCCGACAGAAGTCCCGAATATATCATTCCGGACAGTTTCAACAAAAAAGTAACACCGGCAGTTGCAGCAGCTGTAGCAGACGCAGCGCGCAAAACCGGTGTTGCCCGTTTATAATGTAGTCTCAGGGAAGACCTTAGTTCAATTTTGCAACAGATGCTCCTTCTATGATCTTTCCGGAGACCTGTATCTTTTCTATGAGAGTGCTTTTAGGATCGCGGATCAGCCGTATAAGTGACTTTGCGGCTATCCGTCCTATCTCTTCCGTGTTCTGTTCGTAAGTCGTAAGCTTCGGATGGATGATCTGCGAAACATACAATCCGTCATACCCCACAACAGAAATATCATCGGGTACGGTAAGTCCCGCCTCTTCTATCGCGTTCAGCCCGCCTATAGCCGAATAATCATCCGGATATAAAATGCAGGTCGGACGTTTTTTAAGTGCCAGGAGCTGCTTCGTATACTTGGCCGCAAGCTTCGGATTACGGTAAGCGCTTGCGATCGTATAATTGTCATCCGTTTCTATTCCGAGTCCCGAAAGTGCATTGTAATAACTTGCAACACGGTTTCTCGTAACCGCCGTGTCATCTCCGTATATATAAGCTATACGCTCATGTCCGAGTGAGTGAACGTATTCGACCAGTGCGCGCATTCCGCCGATGTTGTCGGATACGACCGAAATCCTGTTGTCAAATACATGGTCGATCGTTACGACCGGAAGCTCACTGTTGACAAGATCTATAACATCCCTGTCGTCAAAATCGACGCAAGCGATCACAACGCCGTCAACGCCGCGATATCTTGAATGCTCAAGGTATGTCATCTGCTGGCTTGTTGCGTTTATGAACGTAATATCATATCCGGATACTTCAGATACACGCTTAAAGCTATCGAGAACCTTGGCAAAATAATCATGAGTAAGACCACTTCGGCCTTCGTCCACAAAAAGCACTCCGATATTTGCGGTACGCTTCGTTTTCAAAGCCCTTGCCGAACTGTTCGGATGATATCCGAGCCTCTCGGCGGTCTCTTTGATGATCCTCTTGGTATCTTCACCTATATCACTGTGATTGTTTAAGGCTTTGCTGACAGTTGCAACGGAAACGCTGCACTGATCCGCAATATCCTTCAATGAAACCATAGGGCGTCTGCTCCTTAATCGTTTTCGTTAATTAGTATATATCAATTTTTTCCACTTTTCCATTCTTAATTTAGTTTTTTTTGTACAAATTCCCAAAAGGATTTTGTTACATTTAACAAATTTGTCTATTTTTTGGTTTTTTTGTTGTTTGTCAGGGCGAATTATCATATACTGTATGGCAACGGAGCTATATTTTTTTGTAGTTTTACTTAAACGTTTTCTTAAATCTGAAAAGAATGGAGATCAATTATGAAGTATGGATTTTTTGATGACGCAAATGCCGAATACGTCATTACAACCCCCAAAACTCCGCTTCCCTGGATCAATTACCTCGGAACGAACGACTTTTTCAGTCTGATTTCAAATACATGCGGAGGCTATTCTTTCTATAAGGATGCAAAGCTTCTCCGACTTACACGTTATCGTTACAACGGCGTTCCCGCCGACGTGAACGGCAAGTATTTCTATATCAAGGACGGCGACTGCGTGTGGAATCCCGGCTGGCAGCCCACCAAGACAGAGCTTGACACTTATGAGTGCCGCCACGGTATCGGCTACAGCAAGTTCAAAGGCATCAAGAACGATGTTGAGGCAAATGTTCTCTCATTCGTTCCGATCGACGATACTTGCGAGATCAGCAATATCAAGCTTACGAACAATTCTTCCGCACCCAAGAGCATCAAACTTTTCTCTTATGTAGAATGGTGTCTGTGGAATGCGGATGATGATATGAAGAACTTCCAGCGTAACTTCTCTACCGGTGAAGTTGAAGTGATCGATTCCACGATTTACCACAAGACCGAGTACAGGGAGCGTCGTAATCACTACGCTGTATATTCCGTCAATGCCAGGATCGACGGTTTCGATACTTCAAGAGATGCTTTCCTCGGAGCATACCATGACAATCATGATCCCGAGGTGGTATTTGAAAAAGGACAGTGTACAGGTTCGATCGCACACGGCTGGTCACCCGTTGCAGTTCATCAGATCAATGTGGATCTTGCTCCCGGCGAGACCAAATCATTCGTTTTCGTTCTCGGTTACTGCGAGAACCCCGTTGAAGACAAGTGGGAATCAAAGGGAATCATCAACAAGAAGCCTGCAAAGGAAATGCTTGCCAAGTATCAGTCGGATGCAGACGTTGACAAAGCATTCGGAAAGCTTTGCGATTACTGGAAGGGACTCCTTTCCATCTATACTGTTAAGTCAGGTAACGACAAGGTCAACAGGATGGTCAATATCTGGAACCAGTACCAGTGTATGGTCACATTCAACATGAGCCGTTCCGCTTCATATTATGAGTCCGGTATCGGCCGTGGAATGGGCTTCAGGGACTCCAACCAGGACCTTCTCGGTTTCGTACACCTGATCCCCGAACGTGCAAGGGAACGTATCATCGATATCGCTTCAACACAGTTCCAGGACGGAAGCGCATACCATCAGTACCAGCCCCTTACCAAGAAGGGTAATTCCGATATCGGTTCGGGATTTAACGACGATCCGCTCTGGCTCATCGCAGGTACGAGCGCATATGTTCGTGAGACCGGCGATCTGTCGATCCTCAAGGAAATGGTTCCTTATGACAATGACATGAGCGTTGCAACGACACTTATGGAGCATCTTAAGAGATCATTCGACTACATCGTCAATCACAAAGGTCCGCACAACCTTCCTCTTATCGGACGTGCAGACTGGAATGACTGCTTAAACCTCAACTGCTTCTCTGAGCATCCCGGTGAATCGTTCCAGACATTCGGTCCTTCCGAAGGTCCTGTCGCAGAATCTGTATTCATCGCAGGAATGTTTGTTAAATACGGTGAAGAATATGCACAGCTTTGTGACGAGCTCGGTGATACGGCTGAAGCTGCAAGAGCACGTGACGAAGTTTCCAAGATGTACGATGCAGTCCTTAAGGACGGCTGGGACGGCGACTGGTTCGTAAGAGCATACGATGCTTA
>JAEEGL010931811.1_pt1 | contig 11733 bp, 11 predicted proteins | sample 9134231 | NCBI WGS metagenome assembly JAEEGL01 (sample SAMN16246548, study PRJNA631951) | gut metagenome | biome: gut microbiome; feature: rumen; material: fiber-attached | host: Bos | place: Iran: Karaj | collected 2018-10
CTGGTGACGATAGCGAAGTGGTCACACCTGTTCCCATCCCGAACACAGAAGTTAAGCACTTCAGCGGCCGACATAGCCCCCTGGGTGAAGTACGCTCGTTGCCAGGTCTTTTTTTATGTCTTTTTTTTTATTTTTACGCGATTCTTTGACGGACATATACTTCTACGGTAAAATAAAGTCAGATCAGTATGAGGTACTACCATGAAACATATAAACTCCAAGGATTTACAATTTTATGCGATCATTCTTGTTTTTGCGCTGGCTGTCGGTCTGCTTACCGGCAATATAAATAAGAACAGTCAGGCTACTGCCGCTGCACCTGCAGCGACACCGGCTGAGACTGTACCGGCAGATACACAGACCGGTGTGAAAGTTGCCAAAGTTGCCGAAACCGGAACCGGCGTTCAGATCGTCAAGGCGGAAGACTACGCAGAAACATTCCCGCTGCAGTATACCTCCTATATGCAGAATGATGAAAACAGTGAAGTCGTCGAATATACAGAACAGAATCCGTATATCAAGACATTATATGAAGGATACGGTTTTGCTATCAGTTACGGCAGTGCCCGCGGCCATACCTATGTAGTTACTGATCTGAGTGCCACCGGCCGTCCGCATAAGCTGGCAAACTGCTATACCTGCAAGACTTCCAGTTTCACTGCCGAAGTTCTCAATGAAGGCGACAGTGCCTACGCAATGGCGTTTGATGATTTCACCGGAAAGATCGAAGACGCGTTCGGCTGCTTCCACTGCCATGCCAATGGTGTGGGAGACGGATCGATCACTGTCACACACGGTTATCTTGTCAACGCTCTGGCCGATGATTTCAATTCTGTCGACGCTGCCACGCTTTCCTGCGGTCAGTGCCATTCCGAATATTATTTCGATCCTGCCACCAAGGCGACATCGTTCGGTTATGTCGGACTTGCCAATATGACACCAGATCTGATGCTCGAATATGAAAACAAGCTCGTTGACGGTGAAGGCAATATGTTCGCTGACTGGGTCGATGAGGATACCGGTGTCCGCAAACTGAAGGTACAGCATCCGGAATTTGAAACATTCCTGAACGAGGGAAGCCCGCATGGCGGTCCGAACGCAGTCATGTCTTTCACATGTGCCGACTGCCATATGCCGCAGAAGACCGCGGAAGACGGAACGCAGTATACCAGCCATTACTGGGTATCACCGCTGAGCGATCAGGATCTGCTCGACAATACCTGCGCGAAGTGCCATAAGGATCTTGCAGCTGAAGTCGCGGCGATCCAGAAAGAAACAACTGCCCGTGAAAATCAGCTGGGTGAAGCACTGGCTCAGCTCGACACTGATCTTGCGGCAGCCATCGCGGAAGGAAAGATCGAAGGACAGAATCTGGAAGACATCAGAATGCTGTTCAGAAACGCCCAGTGGTTCTGGGACTTCGTCTATGTCGAAAACAGTGAAGGCGTACACAACATGCAGCTGACAAAACATTGCCTGGACAAAGCGGAAGAATATATCGAACAAGCGAATGCAATGCTGAAATAAACAGTTTTTACAGGCAAAGTATCATACCGTTCGCGTAAGCGGACGGTTTTTTATAGGAGCGGTAACATGGAAAAACTTTGGAAATTTCTGAAATCAATGACGTTCGGAGTAATTCTTCTGGGACTGATCTGCGCGATATCCGTCGCCGGCAGTCTGATTCCTCAGAATGCGGATCCGATGACATACGTACGTGCGTATCCCAATCATTACGGACTGATTTTCAGCCTGCAGCTCGACCATGTCTTTACCAGCTGGTATTTTATTGCCGTGACGGTTCTTCTGTGTCTGAATCTGACTTTCTGCTCGATCGTCCGGTTCCGCCGTATCGTCAGTGAGGAAGAGGAGGTTGCTAAAGCGGCCAGAGTGCGTTCCGTTGAAAAAACCGATCCGGAAACACTTGTCGAAATCAGAAACAGACTGCGCCGTCTGCACTGTCAGGAAGAAACAAAAGACGGCGTGACGGTGTTTCATAAAAACAGTTTTGGCCGCTATGGAACGTTCCTGACGCATCTCGGCATCCTGCTGACCGTGATCTTCTGGGCTCTTGCCATGTATCTGCCGAAGATCATTGACCGCACCTGCATGCCGAAAGACAGTCTGTTTCTCGATGACGGGACGGAAATCCATGTCGATGAATTCTCGATTGCCGATTCTTCCGGCCGTCTGGATTATAAGAGCGTGATCAATATCATCCTGCCGGACGGAAAGGAAAGCGGCCTGCGGGAGGTCAGTGTCAACCATCCTGTCAGTATGGGCAGATATAAGGTATATCAGCAGACATACGGAACGAGAGGTGCTATTCTTGTTCGTGACGGACAGGGTCACGAGGACATGTTTTACATGGATACCAACGATTTCCTGTCAAAAGACGGCGAAAACGGCCTGCTGTATGACAATGTCTATCCGGACTTCAAAGAGGAAAACGGTGAAATGTCACTGGTCACCAGCACTTCCGGAAGTTATGAAAATCCGGTCTATGTATTTACAACGATCGAAGACGGGCGCCAGAAGGAAGTCATGCTGGCGTTCCCGCACGATAAGACAGAGATCGGCGGACTTGAATTCGAGTTCCTGGATCCGGTGGAATATCCTGGTCTGCGCATTAAGGAGTCACCGAAGCTGGTCAACACACTGCTTCTGATTTCCTTCCTGATCATGACTGCCGGACTGTACATCACATTCTTCCTGCAGCCCGTCATGGTCTGTGTTGATGGGGAAGGATACACGGTGCTTGGTGTCAGACCCGACAGTATGCGCTATGAACTGAAACAGGTCGTCAATCGGAATAAGGAGAAGAAAAATGCTTGATATTCTGTTTTTTTCAGGACTGGTTCTCTATTTTGCGGCAATGGTGCTGACTTTTGTCGGCATGGTATTCAAAAAAGAAAAGATCACGGCTGTGGGATGGTATGTTTTCCTGGCCGGTGCAGCTGTCTCGACAGCGTATCTGGTTTACCGCGGCATTGTCGCCGGACGTCTGCCATTGTCCAACCAGTTTGAATTCGCTGCTTCCTTCTCATGGGGAATTGCCGTGATTCTGATTTTCCTGCATTACCGTTTTCAGCTGGACTGGATCGAAGCAGCCGGTATGGCGATGACATTCCTGATCCTTTCCTATGCGGCACTGCAGCCGCGGGAAGTTACGGAACTGATGCCGGCGCTGCGCAGTGCCTGGTTTGGTTTCCATATCGGATCCGCTGCCTTCTCCTACGCCTCCTTCATGCTGGCGGGAGCAGCCGGGATCCGCTATCTTCTGACGGTCCGGAAGAATCCGGAAGACGAGCGTCTGGAACAGATGGATTATTTCATTTACCGGCTGATCGCTCTGGGTCTGCTTCTGCTGACGATCACGATTCTTTCCGGAGCGATCTGGGCGGAGGAAGCCTGGTCTTCGTTCTGGACATGGGATCCGAAAGAAGTATGGGCGCTGATCACCTGGATCCTCTATGCGATCTATCTGCATCTGCGTCTGGGCCGCCGCAAGACCGGCACATTCATGGCCTGGTATGCCGTGATCGCGGTTCCGGTCGTTCTGTTCACCTTTATCGGTGTCAACACGCTGCTGCCGGGTTTGCATTCCTACGGTGCGCTGCCGCCGGAAGTTCTCTGAAATATCCGCCTGCCGTAATGACGGCGGGCTTTTTCTTGCCGGCTCCGGTTCCCCTGACGACCATTTCGTAATATAATAGGCAGGCGTGAGGCTGAGAAAATGAAATATTTGGAAGTATGTACGCAGAATCTGGAACAGACCCATGCTCTTGGCGAGAAGATCGGCAGAGCCGCTCAGAAGAACATGGTTTTTCTGCTGGACGGTGATCTTGGCGCCGGCAAAACGACCCTGACCCAGGGGATTGCCAAAGGTCTTGATATCCGCCGCAATGTGACCAGCCCGACCTTTACGATCCTCAAGATCTATCAGGGAAGGATGCCGCTGTATCATATCGATGCTTACCGGCTGGAGGGAACTGTTCAGGATCTCGGTTTTGAAGAACTGATGGAAGATGAGGGACTGACCGTTATTGAATGGTCGGAATATGTGTCCTGGCTGATTCCGGAGGAATATATGAAAGTTACGATTTCACTGCTGGAAGAAGACAGCCGCCGGTTTGTCTTTGAAGCCCGCGGTGAACAGTATGAAAAACTGCTGGAGGTTATCGCATGATCACTTTATGCATGGATACAAGCCATATTTATCTGGTACTGGCGCTGATCAGAGATGATCAGGTGATTGCCCGTGTTCAGGAAGAATGCTGGAAAAAGCAGTCGGAAGAAATCTTTCCGCAGCTGATCGGCATGATGAAAAAAGTTCAGCTGGAACCGGAGGATATCGATCAGATCGTGATTTCCGAAGGACCCGGCAGCTATACCGGTGTTCGCATTGCCATGACGGTCGCCAAAGTCGTCAGCGCTTTGCGCAGATTGCCGCTTTATACGGTCGGAACCCTGCAGCTGTATGCCGGCAGGGAAGACTGCCGCGTTCTGCTGGATGCCCGCGGCAAGCGTGCCTATACCTGCCGTTTCCGTGACGGTGAAGCTCTGGAAGAGGAACAGGTGCTGCCGCTGGAAGAGATTCGTCCGCTTGCCGAGAACGAAAAGATCGTCGGTGACGGTCATCTGATCGGCCGGGAAGATGTCTGGCCTGATATCGCAGAAAACTTTCTGGCACTGAAGGATGCCTGGAAGAAAGCGGAAAACGTGCATCTGGTCGTACCGGATTATCTGAAGCCGTCTGAGGCATATCTGCTTCACAAATGATCAGGCGGATGGAAGAGAGGGATCTTAACAGAATCACCGCTCTTGAGCAGGAACTGTTTCCTTCCGATCCCTGGCAGGAAAAGAACTTTTTGTATGAAATGAAAGAGAATCCCTATGCCCGTCTTTATGTCTGTGAAGAAGACGGTGTGGTCTGCGGTTATGCGGATCTCTGGATCATGTTTGAGCAGGCCCAGGTCGCCAATCTGGCGGTTGCGAGAGACTTCTGGGGCAGGGGAATCGGCAGAAAACTGATGCTGCGGTGCCTGAAGGACGCGGAAGAAGAAGGCTGTGAAGTGATCAGCCTGGAAGTCCGTGTTTCCAATGAGCGGGCGATCCGCCTGTATCAGAAAAGCGGTTTTATCAAAGCCGCGGTAAGAAAAGGCTATTACGAGAACGGCGAAGATGCCGATCTGATGATCAGGCCTTTGGGAGGTAGAACGGATGACGATTCTGATGGCAATTGAATCCAGCTGTGATGAAACGGCATGTGCCGTGGTAAAGGACGGATGTGAGATCCTTTCCAGTATCGTGTCCAGCCAGATCAATGTTCATACGCTTTATGGCGGCGTCGTGCCGGAAGTGGCCAGCCGCATTCATGTTGAAAACATTTCGACGGTCGTCTGCGAGGCATTGCAGCAGGCGAAGGTGACAATGGACGATATCGATGCCATTGCCTATACACAGGGACCTGGTCTGATCGGTTCCCTGCATGTCGGTGTGCAGGCGGCCAAAGCCATTGCCTGGGCATACCATAAACCGCTGGTTCCGGTGAACCATATGACCGGTCATATTTATGCCAACCGTTTTGTGACGGAACTTCAGTGGCCGCTGATGGCGCTGGTGATTTCCGGCGGTCACACGGAACTGGTATGGATGGAAAATGACTGGGATTTCAAGGTGATCGGCACGACCCGGGACGATGCCATCGGTGAGGCCTATGACAAGGTCGCAAGAGTTCTCGGACTCGGGTATCCGGGCGGTCCCAAGATCGACAAAATCGCCAAAGAAGGCAAACCGCACTATACACTGCCGACGCCGAAGACAGCTTCGCCGTATGATTTTTCCTTCTCCGGTCTGAAGACAGCCGTTCTGCAGATGATCCAGCGGGAAGAAAAGAAGGGGGAAACGGTCAATGTCGCGGATGCCGCTTACTGTTTCCAGGAGACGGCTCTGCAGTCCATGGTCAAAAAGACAATGGCAGCTGTTGATGAGTACCGTCCGGCGATGCTGGTGCTGGCCGGCGGCGTAGCGGCCAATTCGCGTCTCAGGGTCCTGATGGAAGAGGCGATGAAAGAATATCCGGAAGTGAAGCTGGTGATTCCGCCGCTGAGCTGCTGCACAGACAACGCGGCGATGATCGGTGCAGCCGGATATGTGGCATATAAACATGGGCTGTTCGGAGGTTTTGACGCAGCGGCTGATCCGGCTCTGCTGATGCCGGGTGAGGAATAATCTGTATTTGCCATAAAAAATCATTTTTTCACAAACTGTGAAAATAGTGGTAATATGGAAAAAGGTGATACTTATGACAGAAAGAAAAGTACCAAAAGCGACGCTGCAGAGATATCCGGTATACCTGAAAGCACTGCGCAAACTGCGGGCAGAAGGAAAAACCAGGATCCTGTCAAGAGAACTGGCGGAATATGTTTCGATCGAATCGACGACGATCCGCCGCGATTTCAGTTTTCTGGGCAATCTCGGCAAGCAGGGCTACGGCTATGACGTCGAAAATCTGATTACGATTTTTTCCGAGCAGCTGGGCATGAATTTTGACGAGAAGATCATTCTTGTCGGTGCCGGCAACCTTGGCAAAGCTCTGCTGAACTACAACCACTGGAATCATGTGGTCGGTGAAATCGTCTGTGCTTTTGATCTGGAGCCTGAGCATGTGCATGAAGCGAATGTGCCGGTCTACGCACTGTCGGAAATCAGTGAAAGACTGCCGGAAGGCTGTCGTATTGCCATTCTGTGCATTTCCAGGAATGTACAGGAAACCGTTGACCTGCTGGTCGAAAACGGAATTATCGGTTTTGTGAATTTCGCCATGGAGCACTTCACCGTGCCGCAGGGCATCTATGTGAAAAATGTGGATATTGTCTCATCGATCCAGGAACTGGTATTTGAGACCAATTCCATTCAGAAATAAGGGGAGATATTGTTATGCCAACAGAAGTAAGTATTCGCGAGTTGTATGAACTGACCAAAGAAGGAACAGATCTGGAAAAGGACCAGTACGAATTCGTTCAGCTGCAGGGCTGGATCCGTACCAACCGTGCCGGCAAGAACGTCGGCTTCATTGCCCTCAATGACGGAACCTGTTTCCAGAATGCCCAGATCGTTTATTCTTCCGATACCCTTGCTGATTATGATAAAGCCGGCAAATATCTGACCGGTACGGCAATCGCCGTCATCGGCCGTTATGTCGAAACACCGGAAGCCAAACAGCCATTCGAGATCCAGGCCACGGAAATTATTCTGGAAGGTGCCTGCGACAACAGCTATCCGCTGCAGAAGAAGAGACATTCCTTTGAGTATCTGCGTGAGCTCGGTCACCTGCGTCCGCGCACCAATACTTTCTCGGCTGTCTTCAGAGTCCGCAGTGTCCTGGCCATGGCCATCCATCAGTTCTTCCAGTCCCAGGGTTTCGTCTATGTCAACACACCGATCATCACCGGCAATGACGCCGAAGGCGCGGGTGAGACATTTACCGTAACGACAAGATCGGACGGCAAATATGAAGAAGATTTCTTCGGCAAGCATGCCAGCCTGACCGTTTCCGGCCAGCTGCAGGGTGAAGCGTATGCCCTTGCTTTCCGTGATATCTATACATTCGGTCCGACTTTCAGGGCGGAGAACTCCAACACGACGACACACGCCGCCGAGTTCTGGATGATCGAGCCGGAAATGGCTTTCGCTGATCTGGATTACGATATGGACGTCATCGAAGACATGATCAAGTTCTGCATCGACTATGTCATGGAAATGTGCCCGGAAGAACTCAAGTTCTTCAATGAGCGCATTGACTCGACGCTGCTTGACCGTCTGAACCATGTCCGCAATTCCGAATTCAGAAGAATGCCGTATACGGAAGCAATCGAGCTTCTGAAACAGGCTGACGTCGAATTCGAGAACAACAACATCTACTGGGGCATGGATCTGAATACCGAACACGAAAGATATCTGACCGAAAAGGTTGTCAAGGGACCGACGTTCCTGATCAACTATCCGGCTGAGATCAAGGCTTTCTACATGCGTCAGAACGATGACGGCAAGACAGTTGCCGCATGCGATCTGCTGGTTCCGGGCGTCGGTGAACTGGTCGGCGGTTCCCAGCGTGAAGAGCGTCTTGAACTGCTGGAAAAGAAGATGGACGAGATCGGCATGAAGAAGGAAGGTCTGGAATGGTACCTGGATCTGCGCAGATACGGCGGCTGCCAGCATTCCGGCTTCGGTCTCGGATTCGAAAGACTGGTTATGTACATGACCGGTATGGAGAATATCAGAGACGTCATTCCGTTCGCGAGAACACCGAAAAACCTGATGTTCTGATGAAGCGAAAGCAGGCTGAAAAGCCTGCTTTTTCTGTTGGAAAGAAAGGGCGTGTCCTGTAGAATAGTAGTGTTATGTTGTATCAGGTGAGCAGGGCGTCCAAATACTATGGTGCCGATACCATTTTCGAGGATGTCAATTTTGAAATCAGAGGAACGGAAAAGATCGCCATTGTCGGCCGCAACGGCTGCGGCAAGACGACTTTTCTGCGCTGCATGTGCGGTGAAGAGAACTTCGATAAGGGAACGGTATCGATGCAGAACGGAACGACGATCGGTTATCTCGCCCAGAAAGTTCTTGAACATGACGACTGGACCGTGGAAGAAGAACTGATGACGATCTATCAGAATATCTTCACTCTGCAGGAACGCATGCATGAACTGGAAGAACTGATGCTTAAGGATGCTTCGGAGCGCGTGCTGAAGCAGTATGCGGACGCGCAGGAGCGGTTTGAAGCACTGAACGGCTATAACTGGGAAGCGGAAATGAAGACGGTCTTTACCCGTTTCGGCTTCGATGTCAGTGACCTGAAGCGGAAGATCGGCGAATTCTCCGGCGGCCAGAAGACCCGTATCGCCTTTGTCAGACTGCTGCTGTCCAAGCCGGACGTGCTTCTTCTGGACGAGCCGACCAACCACCTGGACCTCAATGCCATCGAATGGCTGGAAGGATATGTGAAGAACTATCCGAAGGCTGTCGTGCTTGTATCCCATGACCGGATGTTCCTCGATCATATCGCGGACTGTGTCTATAACATGGAATACGGCAAGATGAAGCGCTACACCGGCAACTATACGTCGTTTGTGCAGCAGCGTGAGAACGATCTCGAACGGCAGATGGCCGCGTATGAAAGACAGCAGAAGGACATCGAACGTCTGCAGGCGCTGATCGAGAAATTCCGTTATAAGAAAAACAAAGCGGCTTTCGCCCAGTCGAAGATAAAATATCTTGAACGGATGGAAAAAATCGAACCGGAGAAGGCGGACGAGAAAACCTTCCATGCCCGTTTCACACCGTATCTGAAAGGCGGCGAAAGGGTGCTGGAAATCGATCATCTGAAGATCGGCTATGACAGTGTGCTGGCGGAAGTCACGATGGAGATCCGCCGCGGTGACCGGGTGGCGGTCATCGGGCCCAACGGCACCGGCAAATCGACATTTGTCAAAACCCTAATGGAGCAGGTTCCGCCTCTGGGCGGCAGTTATCTGTTCGGCCATCAGATCGAAGTCGGTTATTTTGACCAGCAGCTGGCTCAGTTTTCCTCCGGCAAGACCGTTCTGGAAGAACTGTGGGACGAGAATCCGGATCTGGACAGAACGGCGGTCCGCAGTGTCCTGGGACAGTTCCTGTTCTCGGCGGATGATGTCTTCAAGACAGTCGACGTGCTGTCCGGCGGTGAGAAAGTCAGACTGAGTCTGGCCAAGCTGCTGCTTGAGCACAGCAACATGCTGATCCTGGACGAACCGACCAACCATCTGGATATTCCCGGCAAGGAAGCCCTGGAAGAATCGCTCAAGGATTTCAGCGGCACTCTGCTGTTTGTCTCACATGACCGTTATTTCATTTCCCGGCTGGCCACCGCGCTGCTGGTTCTGGAAAACGACGGCAGCTGCCGTTATCTGCCCATGACATATGAGGAATATGCGGAAAAAGAAGCGGCGAAGGAAGAGACAGCCGCCGCGGCTGTGGCTGTGCAGAAGAAGCAGACAGATGAAAGACGGCAGCTCTCACCGGAATCCCGACGCCGGGAAATCGCCCGTCTTGAAAAAGAAATCACCGCCAAGGAGGAAGAACTGGAAGCGATGAAGGAACTGCGCTTCGAACCGGAATACTATCACGATTATCAGAAGATGAATCTTCTGGAAGCGGATATAGACGATATTCACAGTGAACTTGCCAGACTGATGGACCGCTGGGAAGAACTCAGTGAAGAAGGGTAATCAGAACAGAAGGAGCGATCCTTCTGTTTTTGCGTGTTCCATCCCCCGTATCGTTGTTATAATGAAAACAGATAACAAGATTCTATATCATTGATAAAGGAGTAAATACATATGCCGAATTGTATTGTTGCCCAGTCCGGAGGACCGAGTTCCGTTATCAACGCGACGGTCGCCGGTATTGTCAAAGCCAATCAGCTGAATCCTCTCTATGAACATGTTTACGGCGGTCTGAACGGTATTGAGGGAATTTTGCAGGAACGCTTTGTCGATCTGACAAAGATGAGCGATCATGAAAATCAGGTACTGCGCCAGTCACCGTCATCCGCTCTCGGCTCCTGCCGTTATAAACTGCGCAGAGACAATGTTGAGGACCTGGAAGAGATCTTTGCCATCATGGAAAAATATGACATCACGACGATGTTCTATACCGGCGGCAACGACTCCATGGACACTGTCGCAGCTCTTTCTGAATACGCTGCGGAACATAATATAGCCAACCGCCGTTTTATCGGCTGCCCGAAGACAATTGACAATGACCTGATGATCACCGACCACAGCCCGGGTTTTGCCTCGGCTGCCAAGTTCATCGCCACCACCGCTCTGCAGTGCTGGCAGGACCTCAATGTTTATCCGCCTTCCCGCCGGGAAGTATTCATTCTTGAAACAATGGGACGTGATGCCGGCTGGCTGGCTGCTTCGGCATGCCTTTCCGGAATCGTCGACGTTCTGATCCTGCCGGAAGTGTCCTTTGACGAAGACAAGGTCATGAACAGAATCCGGGAATGCATCGAAGCGACATCGAAATGTTTCGTGGTCATTTCGGAAGGTGCCCATTATGCTGACGGCACATATATCGCGGCCGCGGAAGCACGCAATGACCTGTTCGGCCATGCCGTGCTGGGCGGTGCGGGAAAAGCCCTGGAACAGATGATCCTCGACAATGACGTCTGCTCACGCTGCAAGGTACAGGATCTTTCCACAGCCCAGCGCTGCCATGCGTCGGAACAGTCGCTGGTCGACGTGACGGAGTCCTACCGGCTCGGCATGTCCGCCCATATGCGTTCGGCTGATCCGTCGTTTACCGGCATGATGGTCGGTGTGAAACGGCGTACGGACGTGGAGGAATACGATGTCGAATACTTCGCGGTCGAAGCAGACAAGGTTGCCAATTTCGTCCGTAATTTCCCGAAGGAATGGATCGAGCCGAACTATGTCGGCGTCACCCTTGATGCGGTCGATTACATGAAGCCGCTGATCGAAGGAACACCGGATCAGATCCTGAAAGACGGTCTGCCGGAGCAGGTCGTTCCTTACTACATGCGCGGTGAGGAAGTCGAAAAGAAGTAAAGCATGAAAAAAGAGGCTGTAACGAATAAGAAACAGTCAAAAAAGAAATAAAAGCGTCTGACCTATAAAGGACAGGCGCTTTTACTTGGTATAATTTGAGTATGCAAGCATATCC
>JAEEGL011214335.1_pt1 | contig 11733 bp, 10 predicted proteins | sample 9134231 | NCBI WGS metagenome assembly JAEEGL01 (sample SAMN16246548, study PRJNA631951) | gut metagenome | biome: gut microbiome; feature: rumen; material: fiber-attached | host: Bos | place: Iran: Karaj | collected 2018-10
CACTTTTTCATAAGGCGGTCATATTCAGCTGTGGATCCGTCAACAACTACAACATTGTCTGGTTCACACATCTTAACACATTCTTCTACCCATGCCTTAATGCCGGCATGCTTGATGTCAGATACGTTCATTAAAAACTCCTTTATATGATAGCCCTTCTGGCAAACCAAAGTCCGCCGAAAAGACCCAAAATATACCTATTATAAATATAATGATTTTTACTTATCTTTACAATGGCTTTTCCGATAATATGGTTGGAGGACAAAGAAGATGAATTCCATAGTTCCTGGATTATATAATTTCTCTTATGGCAGTTCGACGATTGCTTCGGCTGCGGGAAAAATGTATGTTCCTGTAAGCAAGTCGGCTCTTCTTTATTCTCATTTTGACCATGTTTCTGGGGTTGCGGCTGGTAACGGACAGAGTGGTGTTTCAATCAGCAAGCTTCGCATTTTGAACTCTTTGATTGAACGCGTTTCGGCTATTAAAAATGAACCTGCAAAGCCTGTAAAAGATATTTCTCCTGATCAGGCAGATGCGCTTATTCAAAATTATCAGAAACAGCTTCAAACTGCACTTCAAACACCTTATATTCTGAATGGCGCACAGCCAATGGCCGGAGATTTATTCTCGCTGCTTGCTTAGCCTGTATATTTATACAGCATTTCTGAATAAATATTCATCTTTTATTGACAATCCTCCTCATTTTTACCATAATATCAACCATTATGAATAAACTGGCAATTGGATTGAATGAAACATTGAAGGGTTCTGTTGTTGAATCTCTATTATCTGATATGGGAAAACGTCTTTATTTCCCTAATGGAATTATTTCGCAGGGTGCAGAAGCTGCTAAAGACGCTTCTCTGGCTAATGGTACTATTGGTATGGCCGTTTCTGGCGGAACTCCGATAGAACTTGATTCTTACAAAAAATCTATGCCTGATTTTAATCCGCGCGAAACTGTTGCTTATGCAAAAACAGCTGGTAATCCGGATCTTCGTGCACTTTGGAAAGAAAAAATCATTGAAAAAAATCCTTCTTTGGCAAACAAAAAAATCTCTCTGCCTATTTTAGTGCCTGGACTTACAGCAGTTCTTTCTTATGTTTCTGACCTTTTTGTTGACGAAACAAAACCTCTTCTTGCTGCAGATCCTTGCTGGGATAACTACGAACTTATTTGTTCTGCACGCCGCAACGCAGAGTTCCATCAGTTCAAATGTTTTGAAGGAAACGGATTTAATACAAAAGCTCTTGAAGCCGCAATGAAAGCAGACGCTGCAAAATATGGTTCTGTTCGCGTACTTTTGAATTTCCCTCAGAACCCAAGCGGCTACAGTCCTACAAAAGACGAAGCTAAAGAAATCTGCCGCATCGTAAAAGAAATTGCAGAAAGCGGGGCAAAGGTACTCGTACTCAGCGACGACGCTTACTTTGGCCTCAACTACGAAGACGATATTGAACCTCAGTCATTGTTTGCTTACTTTGCAGACATGCACGAAAACATTCTTGCAATCAAGGCAGACGGTCCTACAAAAGAAGATTTTGCATGGGGCTTCCGTACAGGCTTTGTAACATTCGCTTCTAAGGCTTTGACTGATGAACAGATTACAGCACTTCAGATTAAGTTTATGGCTGCTATCCGTTCTTCTGTTTCTTGTTCTTCAACACCTTCTCAGTCACTTGTTCTTCATGCTTTGAAGGATGACGCTCACAACAAGCAGAAGCTTGAACTTCGTGCCATGCTCAAGCGCCGCTATGATTTAGTTCGCAAATTTGTAAATACTCATACTTCTTCTGTGCTTGAACCACTTCCATTCAACTCTGGTTACTTCATGAGCTTCAATGTAAAGACAGGTAACGCAGAAGATATCCGCAAAAAACTTCTTGCCGAAAAGGGAATTGGTGTTATTCAAATTGATGCAAACACACTTCGCGTTGCATTCTCAAGCATCGATGAAGAAAAGATTGATGAAGTTTATTCCGCCATATATAATGTAGCTGAGGCTATGTAATCTGGTGATAAAACATATCAAAAGCTTATTGCTTATTGCAGCAGCAGTTCTTTTTTGCTCATGCTCCGAACCTGAAAAAACTCGAATTGTAATCTGGACTTCTTGTGCAGAGTTTGCTCAGTATACGGAGCTTTTTAATAATACACACCCGGGCAGTAATGCAATTATCGTTTACAAGGAAAATCCTGCACAGGAGCTTCCGCCTGCAAAAGATGAGCTTCCGCCAGATATTGTAATTGGCTCATGGCTTAGAACAGACAAAACTCAAAAGCAATTTAAATCATTGGATTATCTTTTTGACCGCCAGATAATTTCATCTTCAATGTTTTATGATCAGCTTTTAGAAGCAGGCAAGGTCAGAAAAAATCAGTATCTTCTGCCGGTGAGCTTTAATCTTCCTGCCGTAATTTTTGCAGATTCAAATAAGGATTTTATAAAAGAAAATTATACGCTCACTCTTGATCAGATTAAGGCTGCGGGGCTGAACTACAACGAAAAAAATAAAAAAGGTTCTTTCAGTCGTATTGGATTTTTGCCTTCTGCAAATGATGACTTTTTGTATTTGACAACAAAACTTTACGGAGTAGATTTCCGCGAAGAAAAAGGCCAGATTGTCTGGAGTGACCTTCGACTGCGAAATGCCGTTTCTTATGACCGCGACTGGATTAAAAATACAAACGGCTCTGCTCAGGAAGAACAGGATTTTGCCTATAAATATCTTTTCATGCCTGATTATCGACAGGTAACTTCAGGACGAACTCTTTTGGCATATACAACAAGCAACAAAATGTTCGGCTATATGAAAAGTCAGGAGCTTGATATTGATTACCGCTGGATTATAGGCGACGGTTTTATTCCAATTGAAGATTCGTTCCTCATGACTGGTATTTATTCAAAAGCCCGCAATGAACAGGGCGCTACTGAATTTCTTACCTGGTTTTTTAATGCAGAAAATCAAAAATCAATTCTTGAACGAAAAATCGAAATGGATTTGAATAATGAAATGTTTGGAATTGCAGATGGTTTTTCTGCAATGCGTGATGTAACTGAACATATTCTTCCTATATATTACAATCAGCTGCTTACAAATCTTCCGCCGGCACAGCTGCTTAAGGTTCCGCAGAAGCTTCCTGCACGCTGGGATTCTTACAAAGCAGTTGTTGTTGAACCTTATCTTAATGCTGCAATTACAACAGACGAAAAAGTTTCAATTTCTGATTACGAAGCCGAATGGCGAAAGAAGGTATTTGATAACTAACGATTCCGTCATTGCGAGAAGCGGCAGCGACGAAGCAATCCATGTGCTCAATGACATAGGTATTGAATTATGATATAATCCTCTTTATGAAACAATACGTTGAAATAATCGAAAAGTGTAAAGCAGAATGTGCAAAGCGCCTTGTTGGACAGGAAGCGCTTGTTACAGATATTCTTACTGCCTTTATTGCAGACGGCCATGTTCTTCTTGAAGGTGTGCCTGGTCTTGCAAAAACTCTTGCAATAAAAACAATCGCTCAAATCTTGGGACTTGATTTTAAGCGCATTCAGTTTACGCCTGATCTTCTTCCTGCCGATGTTACGGGAACCTTAATTTATGAACAGAACAAGGGAACTTTTACTGTACGAAAGGGACCTGTTTTTGCAAACGTTATTCTTGCCGATGAAATAAACCGTGCTCCTGCAAAGGTTCAGTCTGCAATGCTCGAAGCAATGGAAGAGCGTCAGGTAACAATTGGTGAAGAAACATACAGTCTTCCTTCTCCGTTCTTTGTTCTTGCAACTCAAAACCCTGTTGAACAGGAAGGAACTTATAATCTTCCTGAAGCAGAGCTTGATCGTTTTATAATGAAGCTTGTCGTAAATTATCCTGTTGCAGAAGATGAAAAGCTTATTGTAAAAACATGCGGTAAGGCTCCGTCTGTTCCTGTAAAGACAATTGTTTCTGCAGACGACATAAAATACATGCGTGCTGCTGCAGATAAAATCAACTGCGATGATAAGATTGTAGATTATATAGTAAACATTCTTTCTGTTACCAGACCGGCTGCTTCTAAAGAAAAATCTTCTCACGATATTACCCGTTATATTCATTTTGGTGCTTCTCCTCGTGCCGGTATTGCGATGCTTCAGTGTGCAAAGGTTCACGCTCTTTTTGCAGGACGCGATTTTGTTTTGCCTGAAGATGTAAAGGCCGTTGCACTTAATGTTCTTAGACATCGTCTTGTTCTTTCGTATGAAGCGGCTGCAGACAACATTTCTGCAGATGACATAATCACCAGAATTCTTGATTTTATTCCGGTTCCGTAAATGGGATATATTGACAGCGATTCACTAGTAAAAAAAGCCTCGTTCCTGCGCATACAGGCGCGTTCTCTTGCAGAAAGCATGAAGACAGGAAGCTTCCGTTCGCTTTACCGCGGGCAGGGAATTGAATTTTCAGGTGTTCGCGATTATATTCGTGGTGATGACATTCGTTCAATTGACTGGAACGTAACTGCCCGAATGGGCCGCCCTTATGTAAAGGTTTTTGAAGAAGAGCGCGAGCTCCAGATTTTTATTGTAATGGATACATCTGCTTCCATGCTGCTCGACTGCGGTTCAAGGCTCCCGACTAAATATGCTGCGGCTGCGAATACTGCCGCATTAATTTCTCTTGCAGCAGAAATGAACGGATGTCCTGTTGGAGCAGTTTTTTTTGACGGACAGATTCATTTTTCGTGCAAGCCGCATAGTGGAAAAGAGCAGACAATGCTTTTGCTCACACATCTTGATAAACTGCCTGCAAAAAAGACAACCGGTTCCGTTCTAGCAAATGCCCTTATTGGTGCCGATAAACTTTTACGCAAACGCTCTCTTGTTTTTGTGCTTTCAGATTTTCGCAGTGCAGACTGGGAAACACCGCTTATTAAACTTGCACAAAAAAATGATGTTGTGGCATTCCGCCTTACAGATGAATTTGACAGGGCGCTTCCTTCTGTGGGCTCCGCAGTTTTTAAAGATGTAGAAAGCGACTTGAAAATGGTTCTTCCAACTTCATCAAGCAAACTCAAAGAAGAATGGAAAAACAGAAACGAAAGCATGCAGTGGCGCTGGCAGGAAACATGTGTGAAGCATGGAATAATGCCGTATCTTATGAATGTGTCTGATGATCCGCTGCAGGTATTAAGCTCTGTGTTTGAGGTAAAAAAATGATTTACATTCAGACAAAGCAATCTGTTTTTCCAAAGACTCTTTATATTGGCGACAGGGCTGAATTGCGCTGCACCTTTAAAAGCAACGCAGCCGTTAGTGTGGGGGAGGCTTCTACAGATGCCTTTGTCACATCTCTTGATTTTTCAGTTTATGATATAAAAGATATTTCGGTCCAGGCAGTTCAGCCAACGCCTGCAGATGACCAGAACAGTTATAATCTTGTAATTACTTTTGTTCCATGGCGTACCGGTAAAATTCAACTTCCCGATTTTGAACTTGAAGGAATTGGAACAATTCATTTTGAGCCTGTAGAAATCCTTTCGCTTGTAGAACAGCAAAATGTTACAGTCCTTCGTTCATATTCTTCGCCGCTTCTGCTTCCGGGTACTGCTTATAAAATTTATGGTGGAATTGCAGTACTGATAATTCTTCTTGTTCTGCTTATAAGATTAATCGTTAAATGGCGTTCCGTCGTTTTTTGGTTTAAAAATACAAAGCTCAAAAGGCGTTATGCCCGTAGTAAGAAAAATACAATTCGTGCGCTTAAAAAGCTTGGACTGGAAGCAGCCGGTTCTGAGCCTGCAGATGATTCCGAAATCTGTACAAGACTTCAGAAAATCATGCGCGAATATCTTGAACTCAGACTGAATTTTCCGTTTACAAAAAAACTTACTTCAGAAATGAGCATGGCTTTTGAAGAAGCAACCTGTGGCCTTGCAGATGAAAACCGCAGTTCTGCTTTTGAAGATATTATCAGTGCATTTGTCCGCACAGATTTCATACGATTTTCAAAAGCATCAAAGGCACATTTTGAACAGGGTGAACTTGACGAAATATTGAACAAGCTTATTAATGATATTGAAGCAATTGAAAGTGAAGGAGGCACTGAAGAAAAAGATGCTTGAGTTTCAAAATCCTGCAGCGTTTCTTCTTTTGCTGTTGATTCCGCTGCTTTATCTTTTGCGATATTTTAAGATCTTCAAACAGGTTTCTTTTTCTGCAGTGCTTGCAGACTGGAACGGCAAAGCCTTTACCTGGAACGGGCGTGTAAGAAAACTTCTTTCTATTCTATCACGCGTAATTATGTTTGCAGGCTTTTTGATTGCAATTGCTTCTCTGGCCGATCCTGTAATTACACGACAGGAAAAGGTTTATACTTCACTTGGTACAGACATTGTTTTTGCAGTAGATACTTCTCCTTCTATGGCTGCAAATGATGTTGGCGGAATGTCGCGCCTTGAATCTGCAAAAAGCACGATTCGTACCGTTGCAGTTGAGCATGACGGCTGCCGCTTTGGAATTGTTGTTTTTGGTAACGAAGCGTCTGTTTTTGTGCCTCCTACGGCTGATCTTAATTCCTTTACAAAACGCATAGACGACATTCAGGTTGGAATGCTTGGAAACGGTTCTGCAATTGGCGACGGTCTGAGTACTGCAGTATGCCATCTTGTTTCTTCAGCTGCATCAAAACGCGCAATCATTCTTTTAACAGACGGTGAAAACAACGCAGGTCAGATTCATCCCGAAACAGCGGCACATCTTGCAGCAGAAAATGACATTTCAATTTATGTAATTGGCATTGGAACAAAAGGAACAGTCCCAATTGAATATACAGACCCTCTTACAGGCAAGCTTTATTCCGGCTATCTTGATTCTAATTTTAATTCCGCTTCTTTAAAAAGAATTACCGCTTTAGCAAACGGTCGCTATTTTGAAGTTGCCTCGCTTCAGGAATTTTTGCGCACTTTTGAAACAATCGTAAAAACAGAAGGTGTAATGCAAAACTACACCTTCAGAACTGTAACTCAAAGTTATTATAAAGACGTGCTTTTGTATGCAATCATTCTTTTTGTTGTTGGCTGGTTCTTAAAGCGGATTATCCTCAGAGAAATGCTGAGCTTCCGTTATAAAAAAAGCCTGATCATTCGTTCTGCGTGCATTGCCGTTAGTTTTGTAATGCTTCTGCTTGCTCATGCAGACATCCACTGGGGAACATATCTTGTGCCTGTACAAAAAAGCGGTGCTGCAGTTAGTCTTGTTTATGATATTTCGAACAGCATGCTGGCACCTGATTGTGAAGGTGGCCTTACAAGATTAAAGGCTGCAGGTGAATATTCAAAGGCGCTGCTTAATAAAATGAACGGAGTGAGTGCTTCCATCGTTCTTGCAAAGGGAGATGGAGTTGCTGCAATTCCGCTTACTGATGATTATGTGATGATTGAATCGCTGCTTGAAGTTATGTCGCCGCGCCTTATGACAGTTCCTGGTTCAAGTATTGGAAAAGGCATTCTTAAAGCAAAAGAAACCTTCCCGACAAATTATTCAAATGCAGGAAGAATCTGGGTTTTCACCGACGGCGAAGAAACAGACAGTCATCTTAAGCCTGCACTTAGTGAATGTATAAAAGCGGGAATCCCTGTTACGATAATTGGCTTTGGTGACGAAACCGAAACTCCAGTCCTTGCAGGTGATGGAAAGACAATAGTTAATTCTGCACTTCGTTCGCAAAAAATAATTTCTACAATTGAAGACGCAAAGAAGAATCTTGGCTTTTATAAAAATCAGACAGAAGTAAGCTATGTAAATTATCTTGAAAAAGGCTCTGCCGTTAAACTTTTGAACCAGCTTAAGCAGACAGAAAATCTTTTTGTTTCGTACGAAGCAAAACCTGTTCCAAGATTCAAGCTGTTCCTTTTGCTTGCAGTTTTGTTCTATAGCTTCAGTTACATTTTTACCGAGTTTGATTTTTCAAGAATTAAGGCAGTTGCAAAAATCACGGCGGGCGCAACAATTGTTTTGTGCGTATTTACGCTCACCGGATGTTCTGATTCAACAAGCAATATCTTAAAAGGAACATTTGCGTTTGCTCAAAAGCAGTATTCGCAGGCAGTTGCATATTTTAATTCTGCAAATGAAGCGGCTATTCAAAAACAGAATGAGCAGGCCATGCAGTATGCGCTTTACGATTTGGGAACTGCATATTCACTGCTTGGCGAAGATGATGCTGCAATGGAAAAATATTCTGAGCTTGCACAGAACGCACCTGAAGCAATCCGCTATGGTGCATATTATAATGCGGGAATAATTGCGCACAAAAATGAAGATTATGAGCATGCAATAGAATATTTTAAAAAGGCGCTCGAAGCAGACAGCACCCGTATTGATGCTAAAATAAATCTTGAGCTTTCAATTCAAAGTGTTGAAGTAAACGTTCAGCATAATCAGAGTAATGCAGTTCCTTCTTCCGAAGACAATACCGTAAATAATCAGGATATGGAAAAGGCAGTTTTTGAACGCATAAAGGAGAATGACCAGAAGCAATGGAAAAACAGCGAAAACAACCAGAGCCAGAGTCTAGCAGACGATTATTAAAAAAGCTTTTGTTGACCTTCTTTGTGCCTGCATTTTTATTTGCAGCAGGAACGACAAATGCTTTTTCGCAGACTCTCACAAGTGCAATGATAAGGGAACTCAGAATTACGCCAGTTCAGGAGCAGCAGCTTGCGGTTAATTCAGATATAAAATTTGAAGTAATAATTCCGTACACTTTGCCAAGCCAGATTGATGTTTCTATGCCTGAAGAACCGGAAAATGTCGTGTTCAAAACTCTTCGTAAAGTTGAATCTGGAGAGTCGGGTGGAGGAACAAAAATTGAACTGTGGTTTTCGTTTTCAAAAACCGGTACTTATATACTTTCTCCGCTTACTGTAAAAATCAAAAACAGCAGACGACAGATTCCTTTTATGCCTGTAAAGATTGGAATTAATCCGAAGGAACAGGAGCCGCTTTGTATAATCGTTACTGAAAATGGAATGAATAAAAATCTTACGGTTGCGGCCGGGCAGACTGTAAAGTTCCGCGTGTGCCTGCAGTATGCAGTTCAGCTCGTTCAGTTTAACTGGGAGCTTCCAAAGGATTCTCTTTTTGTGCAGGGCAAGGTTTACGAATTTACTGAAATAAAGCAGCGCGAAAAAGTTGTAAGTGATGACCTTATTCCCGTAAGTGATTTTGAATGGACTCCGCTTGTTACGGGTACAATGGATTTTCCAAAATTCAACATTCAGGCAATTGCATATAACGGCGACAAGGTAACTGTAAAAATTCCTCAGATAAAGGTAAATGTCGTAAAAGCAAAAAATAAGAAGGGTGGTGCAGAAACTTCATATTTTTCTCAAGCCTTTGAAGCAGATGAAGAAGAGCTGCTTGAGTCTCAGGTAATAATTGTTACTGCAGAAGATGCGGAAACTCTTGCCAGACTTAGAAACCGTGAGCGGCATTCTCTTTTTGGAAAGGCAAGGAAAGAACGAATTGAATTTGAAAAGAAGCTTGGGCTTCCATATAACCAGAAGGAATTCAAGGTTGCGTGGATTTATATTTGCATAGTTATTGCGCTTGTAATTGCAGTTATCATGATTATTCTTGCACGAAAAAAACGCGGCGTCTTGAACATTGTTTTTGGAATTGCACTTGTCTGTATGCTCGTGCTTCTGATTTACTGCATAGTCTGCGGTAACAAAAAATACGGCATTTCAAAAGGCGGCCAGCTTTGTTCAATTCCTGAAGCGTCTGCTTCCATAAAATCGGAGCTTCCTGCAGGTAACAGAGTTCAGCTGCTCGATAAATCCGGTTCCTGGTATCTTTTGCGTTTTGGTGAAACTGAAGGCTGGTGCGAACAGGAAGACATTATTCTATTTTAGAATAATCCATGTGGCTCCCGTTCCACCTTCTGCTTTGTTTTTAGGATGTCCTGATGTTCCGCAGCGTCTGTCTGATTCTATAAAGCGGCGAACAACTTCTCCAAGAACAGGATCTGTTCCATGTGTGTGAATGCCTTTTCCGTGAATTATCATTACTTTTCTAAGGCCGCGCTGCTTGCAGTCAGAAATAAACGAATCAAGCCTTATTCTTGCTTCATCCTGGTGTAAGCCGTGCAGGTCAAGATATGCTTCGGGCTTCATATTCAAAACATAGCTTCTGTCCTGCTGCTTTGTTCGTTCAACAGTTTCTTCGGCAATTTTATCTTTATCTACAGTTCCATATCTATTGAGCCAGTATTCCATAGGATTTATTTGAGGTTGAGATTCTTTTACGCTGCCGTTCTTTTTTGCCTGAGCAAGTTCCTTTTCCTGTGCAGTTGGTGCATTTGCCTTTTTGTGAGATACCTGCTGTGTATGTACTTTTTCGCGTGCTGCAGCTTTTTCTTTCTTTTTAATATCATCCCATTGATCAAGGATATCGGCCATGTTCATAAAAAACTCCTCGCAAAACTTGTCTCATTATAATGAAATTGTCAAAAATAACAACAATTTTACTTTCCTTTTTTGAAAATATATATTATTTTTAAAATATGACTGATTATTATGAGGTTCTTGGGGTTCCCAAAAACGCAACTGCAGACGACATTAAAAAAGCTTATCGCAAACTGGCCTTTAAGTATCATCCGGATCAGAATCCTGGAGACAAGGCCGCAGAAGAGATGTTTAAAAAGATAAATGCCGCTTACGATATTCTTGGCGATGAAGCAAAACGCCGTGATTACGATAATGCAGGTTATAATCCGTTTGCAAATGCAACTTATGGTGAATACGGAGAACAGCAGTCACAAACAACATATCAGAATCCTTATGGCCAGTACGGTGATTTCTGGAGCTGGTTTACAAATGCAAGTTCTGCACAGCAAAAGCAGGAAGAGCAGAATCCATACGAAGAAACTGAACGCCATTATACACGCCGAACATATAAGACTTATCGCCGTTACACAAAGGGCGGCTATTTGAACATGCTGCTCCTTAAGATTCTTCAGACACTTCTGGGAGTATGGTTCTTCAGATTTTCGTGGATTATCATTCCGTTTGGCCCGATTATCTGTCTGGGCATAATAATAGGAGGCTTTACAGGCGTTATCCGCGCTATAAGAGGCCTCCTTTCAAGAGTATAATCGTCATTGCGAGCATAGCGAAGCAATCCATAAAATAATATGCATCGTTATAGATGGATTGCCACGCTTCGCTCGCAATGACGGTGCTTTTTAAAGTTCGCCTAAATAATACTTTTTCTTTCCGCGGCGGAAGATGATTACTTTGCCTTCCAATGCAATATCTTTTTTGATAATTGCTGTTTCGTCATTAATAACTTCGCCGTTTACGCTGATTGCATTATTCTTTATGAACTCGCGTGCTTCGCGCTTAGAGCTTGCCATGCCGTTGTTTACAAGAACATCAACAAGAGGAGCATCTTCTGTAAACTTAAAGGTTGGAACACCCTTCATTCCAGTTAAGATGTCTTTTACTGCAAGACCTTTGAAGTCGCCTGCAAAAAGCTTTTCGCTTACCTGAACTGCATTGTCTGCTTCTTCCTTGCCGTGAAGATCTTTTACAATTTCCCATGCAAGTGTTTTCTGAGCAATGCGCTTTTCTGGAGCTGCCATGTGCTGTGCGTATACATCTTCAATCTGTTCTTTAGAAAGGAATGTGAATACCTTAAGATATTCCAGAACCTTAGAGTCATCAGAGTTGATGAGGTACTG
>JAEEGL011739438.1_pt1 | contig 11733 bp, 14 predicted proteins | sample 9134231 | NCBI WGS metagenome assembly JAEEGL01 (sample SAMN16246548, study PRJNA631951) | gut metagenome | biome: gut microbiome; feature: rumen; material: fiber-attached | host: Bos | place: Iran: Karaj | collected 2018-10
ATGAATCTAGCAGAGGATAATTTAGCAAAGATATATAATGAACTTGAGGGCTTACAAAGACAAGGCAAAGTAACTCATACAGTAAAAAGAGCAGTATTGTTTACTGCTGGATTAATGGAAAAGATAAAGAATACAAGTAATAATTGGTTCGCAAAATTTTCTGTTAATAATGATTTGCCAAATCCAGGTATTACTAATTTATTAGGTGGTGAAGTACCTACATTTGAGTCACAATTAGAACCTGTTAGTCCAGTAGAAGAGCCTACTGTTAAGGCGACTGATACTACTGTAGAAGAAAGCACTGAATCAGTTCCTACAGCAGAAGCGTCAGTAGAAGAACCTGCTAACGAAGTAGCAAATGCTACTATAGGAATTCCTGTCCCAGTTCAATCCGAAGAGGATACTGTACCACTTGATTTCTTTTCAGGTAGTTTTATACCAGAACCTCCTGAAGTATCTGAAATGTCACAAGAAAATACTGCTGAGGTAGGAAATGTAACTCCTACAGAAGAACCAGCAATAGATAAAGTAATACCATTTACTAATAATGTACCTCAAACTTCTGAAACAAAAGATGCGGCTCCTACGGAAGAGTCAGGAATGGATAATGTAATACCGTTTACTAGTGATGTACCTCAAACTTCTGAAACAGAAGATGTGGCTCCTACGGAAGAGTCAGGAATGGATAAAGTAATACCATTTACTGGTGAAATGTCAGAGCCTTCAAAAGAGGAACAACCAGTAAATATGCAAGAAAGGTTAGATAGTATTTTAGGACATACTGATAGTAGTGTAGAAGAAAACGAAGAGCCTGTAGAAGAACAAGTAGATACTGCAGCTTCAGTACTTAGAATGGTACAACAAATGGCAAGTCAGAATGAAGCTTTATTATCTAAGGCTGTCTCAAATGAAGCTACAATAGATACATTAAAAACTCAAAATACAGCGCTTGCTGGTGAAAATAGAGAAAAAACTGAAGCTATAAAGAGTTTAAGTAGTCAACTTAATACTGCTAATAATGAAAATGCTCAATTAAGAAGAGATTTAGAAAGTACAACAAGCAGTAAAGATGCTGAAATAGCAGAGTTGAATCGCAAATTAGAAGAATCACAAAATGCTAGAAAAGCTGAAGCTGAAACATATAAGAATAATATGGAACAATTGAAGGCAGATACTGAAAGCAAGTTAGCTGCAAAAGATCAAGAATGTGAAACTAGAATTGCAGCAGCAGAAGCTAAAGCAGCAAGTGATACACAAAAGGTATATGCTGCTATTAAAGATGCATTAGGTGATTCATACGGGAATATGGCAAAAGTTGCTTAAAAAAGATATGTAAATATCTTTTTTTTAATGTATAATATTATTGGTGATTTTTATGGACAAACTTATAATGATTAAATATGGTGAAATGACCACAAAAAAGGATAATTTAAGGGTATTTATAGATAGATTATATATAAATATTAAGAATAAATTGAAAGATTATAATGTGGATATAATTAAAAATAAAGTAAGAATGTTTATTGATATTAAAGATTATAATGAGGATGAAATAATATCTAAATTAAAAGAAGTATTTGGTATTCATTCTATAGTTGTTTGTTATAAGGTTAATAAAGATTTAGAATCTATTAAGAGTGAGGCATTAGAATTATTAAAAAAGAGTAAATTTAATACATTTAAAGTAGAAACTAATAGGGCTGATAAGACATTTCCTTATAATTCCATAGAGGTTAGTAGGTTAGTAGGTGCTCATATACTAAAAAATATGGATACTAAGGTTGATGTTCATAATCCAGATATAGTTCTTAATGTAGAAATAAGAGTTGATTATTCATATATATATTCAAAAGAAATAGATGGTTTAGGAGGTTATCCTACTGGTATTCAAGGTAAAGGTTTATTGATGCTAAGTGGTGGTATAGATTCTCCTGTGGCTGGCTTTTTAGCAAATAAAAGAGGTATAGATATAGATTGTATATATTATGATTCTCCACCTCATACTAGTATTGGTGCTAAAAACAAAGTAATAACGCTAGCTAAGATATTGTCTAAGTATGGTTGTAAAATAAATCTATATATAGTACCTTTTACTGAAATACAAGAGTCTATATACAAAAACATTGATTCTACATATATGATTACTATAATGAGAAGAATGATGTATAGAATAGCCGAGAGAGTAGCTAAAAATATAAAAGCAAAAGTAATTATAAATGGGGAATCTATAGGTCAAGTTGCTAGTCAAACATTAACTAGTATGTATGCGATAAATAACGTTACTAATATGCCTGTTATAAGACCTGTCGCATGTTTAGATAAATTAGAAATAATAGAAATTGCTAAAAGAATAGATACATATAATACTAGTATAATTCCATTTGAAGATTGTTGTACTATATTTGTACCAAAACATCCGGTTATAAATCCTAATTTAAATAAATGCATATATTATGAATCAAATATAGATTATGAAACTATGATAGAAGATGCTATTAAAAATATAGAAGTGATAAACATAAATAAGTATGAGTTTGTTAATAATGAATTGTTATAATTACGTAAATTGATTGTATATTTATATAAATAAGTCACATCCTAATAATATGGAGGTGATAAATAATGGCACGTAAGCAAAGTTCAAAAAGTAATAGAAAAAGTTCTAAGAAAAGAAATGCCAGACAATCTATGGATAAAATGAAATATGAGATTGCTAATGAATTCGGTGTTAATTTAGGGCCCGAGGCTTCTTCAAGGTGCAATGGGCAAGTTGGGGGAGAGATGACTAAACGTCTAGTTGGTATGGCTAGAAATTCTAAAAAAAAGAATAAAAAATAAATTGAAGACCACTTTAAAAGTGGTCTTTTTTATTGATTAATAATAAAAAAAATGGTAATATAAATATATATAATAGGTGATGGTATGAAAAAGAAAAAGGGATTTACATTAATAGAACTTTTAGCAGTAATAGTACTAGTAGTAGTACTTGCAGGTATTGCGGTACCTAGTGTAATGAAAACATTGAAATCTAGAAAAGAAAAATTGTATACAGCTACTGTAGAAGAATTAAAAAATATGGCTAAAGTATATGCTACTGATAATCCAAGTATATATTTTGCGGTAGATGCTAGAGGTCAATACTATATTCCAATAAGTAAATTATGTGAAGTTGGATATACAGATTGTCCAGTAATAGATCCACGAAATAGTTCTTCTATGACTGGTAGTATAAAAATAAGTGATGTAGATAATGATTATGCATATGAATATGTTACTACAGCACCTGAACAAAATACTTATTTTACTAATAAAGAATTATATGATATGTTATTAGCTTTTGATGAAACATTAACTGAATTTGAAGATGAGGCTACTAATAAATTGACACAAATAAAAAATAATCTTACTAGTGCTGAAAATAATTATAATACAGCAGTTAATTCTAATTTATCATTAAGATCTTATCCAGTAGGAAGTATATATATAAGTTATAGTAGTACAAATCCACATAATTTAATTGGAGGAACATGGCAAGCGTTTGCACCAGGTAGAGTGTTAGTTGGAGTTGGTACTGATTATGCTTCAGCAGGATTAACTGGAGGTTCAAAGACTAGAAGTTATACACCAGCAGGATCAGCAGCCAGCCATGTACTTACAACGTCAGAAATACCTGCACATACGCATGGAAGCAAATCGATAACTGGATTTTTTAATATTAGAAGGTATGGTGTTAAAGATGCTACTAATGGTAATGATATTATAGTTACAACACCAACTGGTGTTTTTAGCCGAACATCTGGTAATTCCGATGGTAATTACCTAAATTCAGGATCTAAATCACGTTCAAATCCATACTGGGATGTTGTTTCAATAAATTTAACACATGAACACGCTAGTGTAGGTAGCAATACAGGACATACTCATTCATTTACAGGTACAGCGACTACTTTCAATGTTATGCAGCCATATGTAACAGTATATATGTGGAGAAGGACTGCGTAAGGAGGTGTTAAGATGAAAAAGTTTACTAAATTAGAAATATGTGAAATGTTTATAATTACTTTCTTGTTAACATTTTCTTTAAGTATTAATAATGCAAGAAATGAAAGAGTTAACGTGTCAGTTGATAATATAGATGCGATGTATATTGATAATGAATATACTGATGAGGAACTCACTACTAGATTTAATGAACTTACGGAAATAATGCAAGATATATCTACTAGACTAGATGCAGAAGTTACTAGTTCTAATTCTAGGAGTGCAGTCGCAAGTTCTCTTACAGATAAAAATAATGCTAATAATATATTTTTAAAAACATATCCAGTAGGAAGCATATATATAAGTTATAATAGTGCTAATCCAGGCACAGTGTTTGGTGGCACATGGGAAGCATTCGCAGGAGGTAGAACTATCATTGGAATAGATACAAGTAATACAAAGTTTGATACTATAGGAGAGACAGGCGGTGTAAATACAATAAGTTATACACCTGCTGGTACAGTAGGAGGAACAGCTTTAACAGTAGATCAAATACCTGCTCATACCCATGGTAGTGCGTCATTATCAGGATGGTTTAGAGTTAGAAGATTTAGTGCCAGCGCTGGTAATACTTCGGGTACAAACATTGTACAAGGGGTTAGTGGCATTGTAACAAAAGCAAATTATACTTGGAGTGGAACACACGCTAATATAAATACGAATAGTATTTCCGGGAAAACTCCTTTATATGATAGACTTAATGTCAATGCAACACACGAACATACAAGTGTAGGTAGTGGTGGAGCACACAATCATACATTTTCGGGAACAGCTGCAAGTATTGATGCTAGACAACCATATATATCTGTATATATGTGGAGAAGGACTGCGTAAGGAGGATGTATATGAGAAAAGAATTTACAAAATTAGAAGTTATAGAAACATGCTTAATTGCGATTATGATTGTATTTGTTTTTTATAGTATTATTTTAAATAAAGAATCATATATTACCATAGAAAAAGAAACTAAAACTTATACTCCTCAGTTTATACTTAATGATTATACTAGTGAAGATTTAAGTTCTATATTAGATGATATGTATAGTAGATTAGGTATTGTAGACGATGATTTAGCAACTCAAGTAGGAAGAGATACTACTATAAACAATTCCTTAACAGCTCTTACAAATAAAAGTAATACGAATAATGTATTTTTAAAAGCATATCCAGTAGGAAGTATATATATAAGTTATAGTGGTACTAATCCAGGAACAATATTTGGTGGAACATGGGAAGCATTTGGAACTGGAAGAACGCTTGCTGGGATAAATACAAGTGACACTGATTTTGCAAGTGTTGGAAAAACTGGTGGTGCAAATTCAATAAGTTATACACCGGCTGGTAGTATAAACAATACTACATTGACAGTTGCTAATTTACCGGCACATACGCACGGAAGTAAGTCTTTAACTGGTACTTTCTACATTAGAAGATATGAAGATAATGGAAGCGGTGATGCTACTAAAGGTATAGTGATTGTTGGGGCCGGGGGTACGATGTCTGTAAATACTACTTCAAGATGGAGTGGAACTCATGGTACTATGGATAAAGATTATAATAATGCTTCAAGTCCAACCATTGATGCGGTTACTATAAATGCAACACATGAACATTCAAGTGTAGGTGGAGGAGGAGCACATAACCATTCATTTACAGGTACAGCAGCATCAATAGATGTACTACAACCATATGTAACTGTATATATGTGGAAAAGGACTGCGTAAAGTAATACTTAGGTATTACTTTTTATATTTTTTATGATATAATATGTGTGTTTAAGAGGTGATTTTATGAAAATTTTAGCAGTTAATGCAGGTAGTTCATCATTAAAATTCCAAATGTATGAAATGCCTGAAGAAAAAGTATTAATATCTGGTGTATTTGAAAGGATAGGTAGTGAAAATAGTTTTTATACTATTAAATTAAATGGGGAGAAAATAAAACATGAAGTTGAATTATCTAATCATTCTGTTGCGGTTGGATTTTTAACTAAGGAATTACTAGAGAATAATATATTAGATTCATTAGATGAAATTAAAGGTGTTGGACATAGAATAGTTCAAGGTGCAGATAAATTTGATAGAACTGTAGTTATTAATAGTGCAGTAGAAGATACTATTGATAAGTTGAGTGCTCTAGCACCACTTCATAATCCAGCTGCTTTAGTTGGTATAAGAGCATTTAAAGAATTTATGCCTAATGCAGTTCATACTGCTGTATTTGATACTGCATTCCATCAAACTATGCCAGAAGAAGCATTTATGTATGCTCTTCCATATGAATGGTATACTGATTATGCAGTAAGAAAGTATGGTGCACATGGTACAAGTCATAAATATGTATCAAGTAGAGTTAATGAAATATTAGGTAGAACTGATACTAAGGTTATAGTATGTCATTTAGGAAATGGTGGTAGTATAAGTGCTGTATTAAATGGTAAATGTATAGATACATCTATGGGATTTACACCAAATGCTGGTGTTATAATGGGTAGTAGATGTGGTGATACAGATGTAAGTATAATACCTTATATTATGAATGTTACTGGTCTTACACCTAATGAAATTGATACTATAATAAATAAAAAGAGTGGTCTTTTAGCAATTAGTGGAGTTAGTAATGATTCAAGAGATATAGAAGATGGTGCAAATAACGGAGATAAAAGATGTATTTTAGCACAAGATATGTTTGTAAGAAGAGTAGTAGAATATATTGCTAAATACTATGTATTAATGGGTGGCGCAGACGCTATATGTTTTGCTGCTGGTATAGGTGAAAATTCCGTTATTATTAGAAAGAAAATATTAGAAAGACTAGGTGTCTTAGGGGTTGAATTAGATGAAGAAGCTAACAACGTAAGAGGAGAAGAAAGATTAATAAGTACTAAAAAATCTAAAATACCTTGCTACATAATACCTACAAATGAAGAAGTTATGATAGCTAGAGATACTTATCATTTGGTAACTGTTAATGAATAAAGAAATATATAAGTTAATTAAAAAATATAATAATATAGTAATAGCAAGACATATAGGAGCAGATATAGATGCATTAGGTAGCCAACTTGCGTTAAAAGAGATTATAAAAGAAACATTTCCTGGTAAAAAGGTTTATGCGGTTGGTGCATATTCTTCTAAATTTAAGTTTATAGGTCAAATCGATAAAGAAGAAGGTATCGATTATGAAAACACTTTATTAATCGTTACAGATACTCCTAAAACATCTAGAGTAGATGTAGAAGATTTCTCACTTTATAAACATACATTAAGAATAGATCATCATCCTTTTGAAGAAAAGTTTTGTGATTATGAGTTTATAGATGATAGTAAATCTAGTGTATGTGAAATGATTATAGATTTATGTTATAGTACGAAATTAAAGTTAAATAAAAGTGCAGCTGAGAAATTATATATGGGTATAATTGCGGATACTAATAGATTTATGCATAGTAATACGACTCCTGATACTCTTTTAGCGGCTTCTAAGATAATGAAGGATTATAAATTAGATACACCTAAATTGTACGAAATGATGTACCTAAGAAGTTTAGATGAGATTAGATTTATGGGTTATTTCTTTCAAAATCTAAAAGTAACTGAAAATGGTGTTGGTTATATTAAAATAACTGATGAAATACAAAAAGAATATAAAATGGATCCTGCATCTATTGGTAATATGATAGGTGAATTAGCATATACAGAAGATTTAATCGCGTGGGTTACATTTTCTGAGGATAAAAAGCAAAATATAGTTAGAGTATCTATAAGAAGTAGAGGACCTGTTATAAATACACTTGCTATGCAATATAATGGTGGTGGCCATAAACTTGCTAGTGGTATTAGGCTTCCTAACTTTGATTTATCAGATGAGATAATACAAAAGTTAGATGAAGTGTGTAAAGAATATAATAAAGAATAAAAAAGCAGATTTGCTTTTTTATTTTATAAATGATACAATAGTTGCGGTGATGTTATGAAAATTACTAGTGCTGAATTATTTATATCAGCTGTAAGAGAAAGTCAATATCCTGAAGATGGTTTACCAGAGTTTTTAATAGTAGGTAGAAGTAATGTAGGCAAAAGTAGTTTTGTTAATACATTAATTAATAGAAAGAACTATGCAAGAACGTCTAGTAAACCAGGAAAAACACAAACATTAAATTTTTATAAAATTAATAAAGATTTTTACTTTGTAGATGTACCTGGATATGGATATGCAATTACTGATAAAAAAACACAAATGAAATTTGGAAAGATGATAGAAGAGTATGTCGCTAATAGAAAAGAATTAAAAGAAGTATTTATGCTTATTGATTTTAGACATAAACCTAGTGAAGATGATATTTTAATGTATAAGTATTTGAAATATTATAATTTAAAAGTAGTAATAGTTGCGACAAAGATAGATAAGATATCATTTGGTCAAAGGGAAAAATATAAAAATATTATATTAAAAACATTAGAACTTGATGAAAATGATAAATTAGTATTATTTTCATCAGTAACAAAAGATGGTAAGAAAGATATATATGCTGTTATTGAACAATATTTAGACTTTTATGAGGATTAAAAAAAGACTTGTATAAGTCTTTTTTAGTTTAGTAAGTTATATGCACCTGTTCCAAGTATCCAACCTAATATACCCGCAATTACCATTCCGACAACTAAAATCATGATAAATGCTCCATTAGTCATTTCTCTATTAGCTAGTTTCTTAGTACTTTTTTTAGTGTTTGCCATATACACTCCTCCTATCATATTAAGTATAACTTTTAAGAAAGATAATGTCAATCACATAGAGATTCTTTTATCATATTATATATTATGAAAATTAAATACGTAGACGATGAAAATTTTATTGTTTATATAAATAAATATTATTATAAGTATGATAAAAATACTATTAGGGAGTGTATAACTAAGGCATTAAAAAGAATTAAGAAAATATATAATATAAATCCATACTTAACATTTAATATAGATTGTTATATATATGATAACTATGGAATAATACTTAATATAAAAATAGATAAAGATCCATTTTATAAATACTTAAGTAAAACTAGTACTAATATAAAATATTACTATAATTCAATATTTTTATTTGAAGTAGAAGATTATTTTTTAAAAGATAAGATAAAGTGTAATGTATATATTTATAATAAAAAATATTATTTAGAATTAAAAGAAGATTATAGTTTAATATGTGAACATATTATAGATATAGTATTTGGTGAAAAATATAAAATAATTAAGAATGTTTAAATTGATTATTATTATAATATTTGTTATAATGGCACCGAGGTGGTGTTTATGAAAATACCTACAGTTGCATTAGTTGGTAAACCTAATGTTGGTAAAAGTACATTATTTAATAGACTTGCTGGTAAGAAGATTTCTATAATTGAAGATACACCAGGTGTTACTAGAGATAGAATTTATAGTATGGTTACATATAATGACTATAAATTCCATTTGATAGATACTGGTGGTATAGATTTAGGTAAAGAAGATTTTAATAAAGAAATTAGAATGCAAGCAGAACTTGCTATTGATGAAGCGGATGTAATAGTATTTATAGTAGATGGTAAAGAAGATTTAGGACCAAATGATTACTTAATTAGAGATATGTTAAAGAAAAGTAATAAAAGAGTAATTGTTGCTATAAATAAGATGGACAGTAAAGTATCTAAAGATAATGTATATAATTTTTATGAACTTGCTTTTGATACATATATACCTATTAGTGCTGAACAAAATAGTGGTATATATAATTTGTTAGATTCTATAGTAGAAGATTTTAAAGATATAAAAGATATAGAATACGATGAAAATATAATTAAGTTTTGTGTTATTGGTAGACCTAATGTAGGTAAAAGTAGTTTAGTTAATGCATTACTTAATGAGAATAGAAGTATTGTATCTAGTGTTAGCGGGACTACAAGAGATGCAATTGATACTCCATTTACTTATAATAAGAGAGATTTTGTAGTAATAGATACTGCTGGTATTAGAAAACAAGGTAAGATATATGAAAATGTAGAAAGATACAGTGTATTAAGAGCATTAAAAGCTATAGATAGATCAGATGTATGTTTACTCGTAATTAATGCAGAAGAAGGTATAATTGAACAAGATAAACATATCGCAGGTTATGCTATAGAAGCAGGGAAATCACTTGTAATAGTAGTAAATAAATGGGATAAGAGTACTAAAGATATGAATGATTTTATAAAAGATATAAGAAATAATTTTGCATTTATGGATTATGTACCTATTACATTTACTAGTGCACTTACTAAAAAAAGAATACATACGATTATGCCAGAGGTAATAAAAGTATATGAAAATGCACATAAAGATATAAAAACAAGTGTATTAAATGAAGTAATAAGTGAAGCAACTACATTGAATCCAGCACCTTCATATAAAGGTAAAAGATTAAAAATATACTACGTAAATCAAGTTGGTAAAGCACCTATTAAAATATTATTTCATGTAAATAATAAAACTTTAATACATTTCTCTTATGAAAGATATTTGGAAAACAAATTAAGAGAATCATTTGATTTAGAAGGTACTCCAATAGTATTACAATTTAAAAATAGAGGAGAATAACAAATTTATCACTAATTCATATAATATTCTAGGAGGATATTATGGGATTTAGTGATAATTTTTATAAAAAAATAGAAAATAAAACAAATGTAAATAAAGATACTATTTTAAGTTTAGCTAAAAAAATACAAGGCGATAATTTAAAAGATGAAAATAAATTAAGAGATTTAATAAAAGAAATAGGAATAATTGCAGGAAAAGATGTATCTAAAGATAAAGAAGATAAAATAGTTAATGCGATTATCAATGATAAAGTACCACAAAATTTGGATAAGATAGTATAAATTGACAAGTGTAAACAAAAAAGTATAATACTATTTAGTTGAGGTGATATTGTGGCAAAAGTAGTAACTGCAGAAGAAGCGCTTATAGGTATGCATGATTTTACTAAAAATGGCGAATTTTATGATTCGGATACTAATAGATATGTTAAGCAAATGGATGATAAATATGCATGTTATTTAAAGGAAGATACGATAGCTTCGTGGATTGATGAGATACGAGAGAATATATTGCTAGGCCTTCCACTGGATTATGATGATTATGATCTTGCAGTTGCAAGCCGTCGTTTAAAACTTTTTGAATGTGCAGGGGAAGTAATGGAACATATGGCTAACGGAGAATTATGGGAAGAAATAAGTGATATTATATTTATTAAATATGAATGTTCAAATCCTGAATTTGAAATTATTGGAGATATATTACTTAGATATTCGCCTCATGGTATAGAGTTTGTTGAACAAGTTGGTCCACCTAAGGGTCAAAGATTGTATCTAATGCCTCATTTAAATAAATCATTAATAGAAGCAAAAAAAGAAGCAAAAAAAGAAGCAAGAAAAAAAGATAAAGCAAAATCAAAAAGAATATATCATAATAGTTAATAAAATAACTTTTTAGTTATTTTTTCTTTTTTTATACATATAGTTTTAATGAAAGTAGGGATTATATGGAAAAGAAAGAAATTATAAAAAGTATTAGTGGAAGAACTAATGGTGATATATATTTAGGGGTTGTTGGTGCTGTTAGAACCGGTAAAAGTACCTTTATTAAAAAATTTATTTAGACATTAGTTTTG
>JAEEGL012700911.1_pt1 | contig 11733 bp, 5 predicted proteins | sample 9134231 | NCBI WGS metagenome assembly JAEEGL01 (sample SAMN16246548, study PRJNA631951) | gut metagenome | biome: gut microbiome; feature: rumen; material: fiber-attached | host: Bos | place: Iran: Karaj | collected 2018-10
CCGCGGCGGCTGCCGCCCAGGGGGATATAGACGTAGTCGCGCAGCCAGGAGGAAAGCGTTATGTGCCACCTGCGCCAGAAATCCTGGATCGACAGGGCAAGATAGGGATTCTCAAAGTTTTGCGGCAGGCGGAAGCCCATGAGCCTTCCTATGCCCATGGCAAGGTCGCTGTAGCCTGAAAAGTCGCAGTATATCTGGGCGGCGTAGCCATAGATGCCGAGAAGGACCGCCGCCGAGGAACAGGCGTCAGGCGTGGAGAAGACCTCACGGACGATATGCTCGGAAAGGTAGCTCGCGATGACGACTTTCTTTATGAGACCGCTCAGGATGAGGCAGACGGCCTCGCTGAAGGAATCGCCGTCAGTGCGCAGGTCGCCGATCTGCTCGAAAAATGTGCCGGGACGCATGATGGGGCCTGCGCATACCGTCGGGAAGAACGACAGGTACGCAAGGACGTCCGGAAAGCTGAAAGGCGTCCTGATCTTATCTGTGTAACAGTCAGCGATGTAGGCGATGGCCTGGAAGGAGAAAAAGGAAAGGCCCGTGATATAGACAAAGAAATCACTGTAGCCGAGCGCGCCCAGGAGGCTGACCTGCAGCCCGGCCAGGCCTGCCAGGTCGGAAAGCGAGAGCAGGAAGAATTCATAGTACTTGAACAGGCCGAGAAGGGACAGGAGCGCGGCAGCGCAGGATGCGAGGATGAGTTTGTTTTTGTGACGCGAGAGGATCCTTCCGCCGGTCCATGCGATCAGGGCGGCGAGGATCAGGACGCAGACGCCTTTGATGCCCGTGCTGTAATAAAAGACAAGGTTGCACAGGATGAGCGTGGGAATGAAAAACTGCCGCCGGCCTGATGTCGCAAGACACAGAGGAAGGGCAAGGAGAAAGAAAAGGATGAACGACTGGGTGACAAAATTCATGTATGATTACCGCGTCAGCGTAACGGCGAAAGGAAACGTAACAGGATGGGAAGAAAGTTTTTATCCTATTGCGGAGAAAAAGTAAAATGGCAGCAATGGTGCCGGATCATGGGAAAACTGCCTGTGGCGGGGCGTATGGTCCGGGTCCCGGAAGGAGGCTCCGTCAGGCCGTTCCGGGGGTATTTTTTAATAGGATATGGATATGGCTATTTGTCCCATAATGTAAATTATGTAAACTTTCATAGCGCAAATCACGCGCTTCCTTTCGTTTGCTTCTTTTTTCCTGGTAAACCGCTATCCTGGGGTCAGTCCCCTTCCATGAAGGCACGCAGTATCGATACCGGATGCATGCAGCGTTTCTTCGTCCCGTGCATTATCTGCACCTTGCACGTGCCGCACTCTGTCGCAACGACATCGGCTTTCGATTCGTTGATCGTCCGGAACAGATTTTCGCCGATCTTCATCGCTATCGCGTATTTTTCCTTTTTGAATCCGTACGTGCCTGATATGCCGCAGCAGCCGGCATTCGCGTTCTGGATCTCCGCGCCGTCCATTTTCTTCAGGAGCTCAAGTCCGGGCATCCCTATGCCGAGCGCCCTCAGATGGCATGGCGCATGGTAGATGACCTTTCCGGCTTTGTTCCGCTTCCCTGCGGGCAATGCGAGCTTTCCGGATTCGATGCATTCCATGAGGAATTCCTCGGCATTGAGCATATGCCTGCCTTCATTTTCCAGATCAGGGAAAAACGCCGGTATTTCCGCTTTGAACATGAGTTCGCAGCTCGGGCACATGGTCAGCACCGGTATGCCGTTCTTTCTGAATTCCGCCATGATGGCGTAGTTTCGCTCAACGTTTTCCTTCGTTTCCGCGATGAAGCCGTTCGTATAGAGCGGCGTCCCGCAGCAGCTGAATTTTTCGTCGGCGGCTACTCTGTACCCTGCCCTGTTCAGGAGCCAGACCAGATCCATGCCTGCTTCCGGCGCATAGTTCTTTATGTAGCATCCCGGATACAGCGCAACGGTTTTGGTGAGATTCGCCGGCTGCTCGAATTTTTTGAACAGCGCATAAAAGTTTTTCGCCGGAAATTTAGGCAGGTCCGCATGCTTGCTGATGCCCAGTGAATCCAAAACGATTTTGCTTACGGGATTAACCATGCCGATATTGGCGAGCGTGTGCGGAAACAGCCCGGCCAGCCTGCTTTCCGCATCGCCGTGGGCCAGCACCCAGTCCCGGAACGACGGCTTGTGCGTTTTCGCCAGTTCCGCCCTCGCGAGCATGTTGATGTTGGAAACGGCAACGCCCTGCGGACAGGATATGTCGCAGTTTTTACAATTAGAACAATAAGATAGGGAGTCGTCTTCCCCTTTGTTCAGCAGCCTGAAGCGCTCTGATGCCGGCCCGAGCATCCTCGGTCCCAGGAATTTTGAGGTCGCTTCCGCGACCGGGCACTGCACGACGCACGTAGAACAGGCAATGCATTTATCTGTGTCATTCGTTTTGTTCATGATGCGTTCTCCTTGGATGCCAGGATTCCTGCCTGCATGCCCGTTGCCAGCGCTACGCCATGCCCGCTTTTCTCGGCAGCGTAATCGTATCCTCCGAGGATCCGGCCGGCAAAGCGTACGTTGTGCAGCAATACCTGCCCGTTGTCATCGACGGCCTGCAGGGAGGCGTTGCATTTCACGCCGAGGCGTGAGAACAGGCTTTCCCCGAAAATTTCCTTGGACGCCCACGCCTGAGGGTCTGAAGGGGCGTCAACGGCGATCTTGAAGATGGATTCCCATGCCTTGCCGGGCATCGTTTCCAGCCCGCCGCCAAGAATGCCGCCAGTGGCGATGATGAACTGATCCGCTGACCAGCGGCGTTCGCCGTCATGGTTGTCCGTCACGACGGAAAGGCATCTCCCGTCCTGCGTCTCCGCGCCGCTCACGGTCGCATTTTCAACAAGTTCGGCGCAGCCCAGATCATTCAGGGCTTTTTTCAGCACTTCCCTGATCCTCAGGCCTGCGACGCCCGGAGGGATGGAGACCATTTCCACAAGGCGCGTATGCAGGATGCCGCACAGCTTTTCCCACAGGGCCTGGCTGTTCTGAATGCCCAGGACCGGCGGCAGAAGTATCGCCGGATAGAGCCTTGCATAGGGCGAAAGCTTTTCGATGAGCCACGCCTCCCCTTCCCTGGTCTCCACGAAGTGCGCGATATCGAGCGGCGTGATGTTGCGGTGCGCCTGCGCCAGGGGGCAGGAAATGGTCGCTTCCATGAACTCCATGTCGCGGTACTGCTCGTACCGGTGGAGCTGGTTCATGATCAGACGGGGATGGACATCCTTCATGTTGTCCACCGTGATGACGACGGCCCGCCGCACCTCGTCGAAAACCGACGTGTCGAAGCTTTCCGCGCTCATGTAGCTCGGCTTCAGCGTGCCCATCACGGTGATCAGGTCATGGTTGCTTCCGTCCGCGTTGGCCTTCAGGTTCAGCCCGTACCGCTGGCAGACGCCCTGGAGCCATGCCGCGGAACGCGCGACAGCGTCCTCTCCGACGAGCCGGTACGGATGCTCCGGCGGAAGACCGCTTATTTCCTTCAGGGGATAAAGGACGCGCTTTCCCTGCGCATAGCCGAGCATGTCTATGCACCCGCTGCTGACAGCCATGGTGCCGACGCCGCTGGTTATGATCGTGACTTTTTTACCGGATTCTGCGGCTGCGAGAGCGGCAGTGAGACCTGCGAGACCTGAGCCGATAACGATGACATCACTTGTTCTGCTCATGGAGCGCTCCATCAATATTCAGTGTCGCCGCGTAGACGGATCTTCCCAGTTCCATTTCCTTCGCCTGGATGCCCCATAGCGCAGGGCGGAGCCCCTCCCAGCGCTCCTGCAGGAAGCGGTGCAGGCTCTCGGTGGCGTTGGCCGCGAAAGGAACATTGCATTCGGCCAGGGAGCCGATCGTGCGCAGCGAGCAGAATGTGCCCTGGCATGTGCCCATGCCCATGCGCGTGCGGATGCGGATGTCGTTCATGGAGACGGTGGAAGGGTCGGACGCGACGTACTCGATTTCCGCGCGCGAGACCATCTCGCATTCGCACAGAAGCGTATTCGAAGGCATGGCAGATGCTTTTTCGACGACGATGGGGAACGCGGCGCCCAGGCGGTTCGCCGCCAGCTCGACCCCGTGAACGGGAAAGTATTTCCGCGCCTTTTCCAGCATCTCGGCGGAAGGTTCTTCTATCAGCGGTTCCTGCGCTGTCCGGCACTCGGCGTGGACGCCGAGCTTGGAGCAGATCAGGTCGACGATCTTCTCCGCCATCAGGCGGTACGTCGTGAATTTCCCGCCGAAGATGGACACAATGCCTTCCAGGCCGTCTTCGGCATGGTCGGCGATATGGAATCCGCGGCTCACTTCCCTGCCCTGCGGACCGGACTTCCCTGCATAGAGCGGACGCGTTCCGGCGAACGCCCTGAGTATCCGGAACGTCCTGAGCTTCGGGATGAGGACCTCGCCGATATCCAGGAGTTTTAAAACGTCTTCCGTGGGAACGTCATGGGCGTCCGGGCGGTCGGCGTGGAAGGATGTCGTTCCCAGTATGGTTATGGATCCGTGGGGCACGAAGATGTCGCCGTCGGAGCTGGGATGGAGCCTGTTGATGATGCGGGACGTCAGGCGGTGGTTGAAGGCGACCAGCGTGCCCCTGTCCGGCTGAACCGGGACATCAAGGCCCACGAGCTCAGCCACTTTCCCGCTCCAGGAGCCGGCGGCGTTGACGACCATGTCGCATGCGATGTGCACGTCCTGGCCCTTCATCGTGTCATAGGCGTGCACGCCGGTGACCCTGCCGGCCTGCTGGTCTATGCCGACGACTTTATGGTATGTCAGCATTTCCCCGCCGTATCTGCGGGCGGAAAGCGCGTTGTGCCAGATGAGGCGGAAACCGTCGACGCTCGAATCCGGCACGCGGTACACAGCCCGTATGGAGGGCGCGAGGTTCGGCTCCATCCTGAGCGCGTCCCTGACGCTCACGGGCTCGGCGGAAATGCCTGAGCTGGCGCAGGCCTCGACCCATTTTTTCTCGAAGGACGGGTCATCCTGCTCCGTGAGCACGAAGAAACCCTCGGAGACTTCGACGCACTGCTTGCCGATGCGGCGCAGGATGGCGTTTTCCGTGATGCATTCCCGCGCCGCGTCAAGATCCTTCACGGCGTATCGCCCGCCGCTGTGCAGCAGTCCGTGGTAGCGCGAGCTCGCACCGGATGCGATGCACCCCTGCTCCAGCAAGATGGCTTTCACACCCCGCATGCTTAAATCACGCAAAATGCCGATGCCCGTGGCACCTCCGCCGATGATGACAACAGTCGCATGCTTCACGTTGCAGCCTCCTGCCTTGGATAGAGCGAAACCCGATGTAATACTTCAATCAGTTAACTTGTATGGATGATAACGTCAAGAAACGGAAAAAGATGAATAAAGAAGACGGTTAAAGATTCAAGGGATAATTGTCTTGCTCAGGGCGGATAAATCCAGTACAGTAAATCTGCTATGATTTTATGGAGATAAGGGGGGCTGCCTTGATGAAAATCTCCGAAAAGCGATGCGTTGTCCTCGACATGGACGGCACCGTCTATCTGGGTGACAATCCTATAAAAGGAGCCGTTGAGTTCATCATAAATAACTGGAACAGGCTTGACTTCTACTTCCTCACGAACAACACCTCGAAATCTCCTTCTACATACATACGGAAACTGAACCGCATGGGCATTCCCGCGGGCGAGGAACAGATCCTCAGCCCCGTGCTTCCCCTGGCGGATTACCTGCGGCGGAACCACATAGAGACGGCGTATGTCGTCGGCAACCAGGACTTCTGCAGCGACCTGCACAGGCGCATCCCGGAACTTAAGCAGACTGCCGACGCGCCGCAGGCTGTCATACTCGCGTTCGATACCGAGCTCACCTACGAGAAGCTTGCGACGTCGGCGCTGCTTCTTGAGCATCATCCCGACATGCTGTTCCTCGCGACTCATCCTGACAAGGTATGCCCCACCGAAAACGGACCGATACCGGACGTGGGCAGCATGCTGGCGCTCTATAAGGTCGCGACCGGCCGCTCGCCGCAGTGCATCTTCGGCAAGCCTGATCCCAACATACTTAAACCCCTCCTTGAAAAATACGACAGGAAGGACATGGTGATGGCCGGCGACCGCCTGAGCACCGACAAGAAGCTCGCGGAAAATTCCGGCATCGACTTCATCCTTGTCCTGAGCGGGGAAGCGACGCTGGAAGAAGCCCTGGCGGAAGCCATACAGCCCACGGTCATCGCCGCTAATCTTGGCAAGGCGTGGGAAGAATGATCGGTCCCGGCCTCCCGGCGCCAAAAGGCCTCTTTCCATCCTCGGGGTAGCAACAGTTATGAAACGTAACCCAAGCAGCATAGTATCGCATCTTGCGGCCTTCCTCACGTGTTTCTGCCTCCTGACGGGATGCGGCCTCCTGCGCGACCGCCTTGAGCAGAAGGAGGCGCCTGAAGAACTGTTTGAATCGGATCCCGTCGCCTATGACGTCGACATCCGGTCCGGCGGTTCCAAGGAGGAGCAGACCAGCCTCAGCGAGGCGTTCAGCAAGCACAGCCAGCTGGTCCTGCTGAAGGACAATCTTCCCGACGGCATCATCGGGCTGTCCAGGAGGGCGCACGGCGACAAGCAGACGGCAGTGAAGCTCCTGCGTTCCCTGGGCTATTACGACGGGACTGCCGATGTCGACGTCGCTGAAGCGCCTGACAAGGAGAAGAACGCGAACGTGACCGTGAAGCTGACGCCCGGCCCGCAATACCGCATCGGCACCGTCAACGTTTCCTACGAGCCGGCGCTGCAGGACCTGCCGCTGCCTAGGACGAAGGACGCGGAACCCGTACCGGAAACGCTGCGCGGCATCAAAGCCGGCGATCCGGCCGTGGCCGACACCATCCTGGCCTCTGTCGGCGCGACCGTGGCGATACTGCAGCGGGCAGGCTACCCTGAGGCAAAGGTCGCCTCCACGAAGTACATGCTCGACCGCGGGAAGAAGCAGCTCAATGTCAATGTCGTCTATGCCCCCGGTCCGGCGTGCATGATGGGCGGGGCCGTCGTTCAGGGCACGGAAAAAGTTGACCCGGACTATGTCGCGAAGCTGATCACCTGGAAGGACGAACAGCTCTGGGATGACAAGATCCTGACGGAATACAGGGAGAAGCTGCAGCATCTCGGGCTGTTCCGCTCCGTCGAGGTGAAGCCGTCCCCGTCGTCCTCCGTCACGGCCCGGGAGGACAATGGCCTGGTTCGGCTTCCCGTCCAGGTCGACGTCAAGGAGACAAGCTTCCGCACGGTATCGGCAAGCGCGCGCTACGCCACCGACACCGGCGTGGGCCTCCTCGGGGAATGGGAGCACCGCAACGTTTTCGGCGCGGGCGAGAAGGTCAGCGTCAAGGCCCCGTTCGCCCAGGACAAACGCGGCGTCCAGCTCGATTTCGAAAAGCCGTGTTTCGGGCATCCCGACCAGAAATTCCTTGCCGGAACGTCCTTCCTGAGGGAGGACACGGATGCCTACACGCAGAGCGCGCTCAATGCCTACGTCGGCATAGAGCGCAAGATTTCCGAAAACTGGTGGACCATCGTGAAGCTCTTCGGCGAAAAAGGCTCCGTCACCCGGGACGTCAAGCACGAATACAATTACGAGAGCGTCATCTGGTCCATCAGACGGGATACGCGCGACGATCTTTTGAACCCCACCCGGGGGACCCTGCTCCAGCTGGATTTGGCGCCGACGCTCGGCTACTATATGGGCGATTTTTACGGCGTCTCCGCGAAAGCGACGGCAGCGGCCTATTATGCCCCGTTCAGCGACGACTTCCTGGTGCTGGCGGGCCGCATAGCCGCGGGCTCATTCATCGGGGCTGACCTGAAGAACATCCCTCCTTCGCTTCGCTTTTACTGCGGCGGCGGCGGATCCGTGCGCGGCTATGCCTACCAGAGCATCGGCCCCCACGACAAGTATGATGACCCGGTCGGCGGGCGTTCGTTCCAGGAAGTCAATCTTGAAGCACGGTTCCGCGTGACCAAGGACATAGGCATCGTGCCGTTCCTTGACGGAGGCACGGTCTACAAGGGCGAGTTCGGAAACATCGGCGAGGATTTCCGGTGGGCTGCAGGCATCGGCCTGCGCTACTACACCGCCATCGGACCGATCAGGCTCGACGTCGCCATGCCCCTGAACAAGCAGAAACGTGACAAAGGCTACCAATTTTACATCAGCATAGGACAGGCGTTCTGATGAATACGCAAGAACCTGCGCATGCCCCGGCAGAAGCCCCGCTGGATCTTCCTTCCCCTTCCCCCTCCGGACCAGCCCCCAAAAAAGCCCTGCACCGGCGCATCCTCCGCTGGGTGCTGGCGGCCTTGGGGATCACCGTCGTCCTCGTGCTCTGCAGCGCTGCCGCCCTGCTTTTCTTCCTGCGCACTTCCTCCGGTGAGAGCTGGCTCACGTCCAAGATCAATACCTCCCTTGCCTCGATGGGATCCGGGCTGTCCGTCTCCGTGGGATCCATACAGGGGCCCCTGCCCACGCAATGTTCCGTACGCAACATCGTCGTCAGGGATCTGGACGGGGTGTGGTTCAAGGCGGACGAAGTCCGCATGCACCTTGACCTGGCGCGCCTTTTTGATTCCCTCAGCATTGCGGAGATCGCCGTCGAGAATCCCGAAATATGGCGGTCGCCGCGGCTGAATCCCGCTGAACCTGAGGAAAAGCCGGAGGATGCCGATACCGGCACAAGCCTGTTCAGCGCCATCCATGACAACCAGGATATCTTTAAGCAATGGCCGTCAGCCCTTCCCGCGCTGTCGTGCGAAAAATTCGCCATCAGCAATCTCCGCATCCACGGAGCCCTGCTCGGCGTCCCCATGGTCCTTTCCTGCCAGGCGGATGCCCGGGTCTCCCGTGACGGCGTCACGGCAAATGCCGTTGTCCGCCGCCATGATGCGCCCTTCCCTCCGACGGAGCTCCATCTCGCGCTGCATGACGATCTTTCGCTGAAAGCCAGCATCGACGCCAATGACTTCGGGATCGTGTCCGCCCTCTCCTCCCCCGGGCCGCTTTCCTCCACCGCATGGACGTTCCGCCTGAAGGGCGACGGGCCCGTCGACAACTGGAAATTCACGTCCTCGGCCGACATCCTCGATACGAAGCCCGGCAGCGCCGCCCAGGCAGATGCTCCTTCGCGGCGTCTCGCATCGGCAGCGCTGGAATCGAACATCCGTGTCCTTCCGGACCGCATCAGGTCAGACTGCGCCGTCACCCTCGCCTCCGGCCCCCGCGCCGCCCTGCTGTGGAAGGCCCTGGGACTGACGGACGGCAAGGCTGACATAAGGCTCAATGCCGCTGCGGAATTGTCCGACGCTGTCAGCGTGGACTGTGACGCGTCGCTGGATTTCGCCAGGCTCGGCTGGCAGGACAGGGACCTGGCGCTCCTTGTCGGGCCTTCCCCCTCCTTCGCGCTGAAGACGACGCTGCGGACAGGGAGCGACAGCGCCCTGCATTTCGAAGTGGGCACGCTCAGGCTCGCCAGCGCCAGCCTGAAGGCGAACGCGGCCGGCACGCTGGACTTGGCCGGCACCGATGAAGCCGGCATGCGCAATTCCTCCGTGGATTTCTCCGCGGACGTTGCCTTCGACCAGCCCGCGCCGCGCGCCGCCCTTTCCGGGGACGGCACGCTCTCGGCACGCGTTTCGGGGAGCTTTCCTGACCTGGCGGCGGATATGCAGTGCGCCAGCAAAAAGCTGCGCCTTGACCGGACTGCGCTGGACGACATCCAGCTCAAGGTCTCCTTCCCCCATATCGACGTCCCGCACCTCGTGCAGAGCCTGCCGCAGGCGATGCAGCGCGTGCAGCGGGCGCTTTCCCCTGACGGCGGCCAGGCTGACGGCGCGCCCGGCGCCAGGGCGGATGCCCTGCTCGCCGGTACGTGCACGCTGACCGGCCGCGTCAACGGGCAGCCCGTTTCCATGGATACGGCATGGGGCGTCGAGGAGACACGTCAGGGATTGAACGCCGGCCTGCAGTCGCTCCAGCTCAGCGCGGCTTCCGCCAAAGTCCGGGGGAATGTCTCCGCTGAGCTCCCCTACGGCGGCGCCGCGTCCGTTGCGAAGGGCTCCATGGCGGAATACCTCGGCCTGCCCCCGATGGGGATCCGCGGGTCCCTCGCCATGGATGTCGATGACTGGAAGCCCCTGTCCTCGCTGCTGGGCATGACCATTTCAGGATCGCCCGTCCATGCCAAGGTGCAGCTTGACTCCGATTCCGGGCAGGCGCTCACCGTTCATGCCGCTGTGCCCGCCCTGGCCTGCCCCCAGGCATCCGGCATTCAGCTCAGGGATTTTTCGGCGGACATCCGCGGTGAAGACCTGTGGGGCCATCCTTCCCTCAAGGCCGAAACATCCTTCGCCTCGCTGAAGGCCGACGGCATCGGCATGGGACCGGCGGCGCTGTCCGCGTCGTGCAGCACGGGCGAAGCCGGGAAGTCCGGCGGAGCGCACGCCCTGTCTGCCCTGAACCTGAACGTCGACGCCAAAAGCGATTCCCTGCAGGCAGGCGCGTCGAAGCTGGAAAAGACATCGCTGCATCTCTCGTTTCCGAGTGCCAACATCCTCCGCCTTGCCGAGGCCGTCCCCAGCGTCATGCAGCGCGTGCAGAAGGCGCTTTCCGGAGACGGCGGACAGGCTTCCGCCGCGGACGGCGCGCCTGTCGAAAAGCTGCTCGACGGAACGTGCCGTCTGCAGAGCGTGGTCAACGGAGAAGCTGTCTCCCTGGACTCCGCATGGGGCGTCAGGGAGGCCTCCCGGGGACTGAACGTCGACCTGCAGTCGCTCCTCTTCAGCGCCGCCTCCACCAGCGTCAAGGGCAATGTTTCCGTGGAGCTCCCCTACGCGGCTCCCGTGGAAAAGGGCTCGCTTGCGGAATACCTCGGCCTGCCGCCCATGGGGGTGCGCGGTTCCCTTGCCGTGAACGTTGATGACTGGGCCACCCTTTCCTCGATACTGGGCAGGAAGATCACGGGATCCCCCGTCCATGCGCAGCTGCTGCTCGACGCTGACCCCAGGCAGACGCTCAGCGTCCAGGCCGCGGTCCCCTCCCTGGCCAGCTCCGGACCTTCCGGCGTGCAGATCAGGGAGCTCGAAGCAAAGATCCAGGGCGATGACCTCTGGGGCTATCCTACCCTGAAGGCTGACACGTCCTTCGCCAGGGTGAAGACCGGCGGCATCGACATGGGCCCCTCGGCGCTCTCGGCTGCTTTCAGCACGGCGGAAGCAAAGGGTGCCGACGCGGGCGCGCTGTCGGCGCTGAACCTCACCGTGGATGCCAAAAGCGATTCCCTGCAGGCAGGCGCGTCGAAGCTGGAAAAGACATCGCTGGAATTCTCGCTGCCCAATGCCAACATCCTCCGCCTTGCGCAGGCGATCCCCGGAGCCGTGCAGCGCGTCCAGAAGGCGCTCTCGCCCGGCGGCGAGGAGCCTTTCCCCGAAGAATCCATCCCGGCGGCGGACCTTCTCGCCGGCAAGATCCGGCTGAACAGCAGGGTCAACGGGCAGCCCGTTTCCCTCGACACTGCCTGGGGCGTCAGCGAATCGCCGCAGGGCCTCAAGGCCATCCTGGATACACTGGCGTTCCACGCCGGCAAAAGCCGCGTGGACGGGAATATAGCAGCTGAGCTTCCCTATGGGGCGGCGCCCTCTGCGGAGGGAAGCGTCGCAGCGATGCTCGGAGTCCCCCTGCCCTTCGTCAGGGGCGCC
>JAEEGL014490324.1_pt1 | contig 11733 bp, 10 predicted proteins | sample 9134231 | NCBI WGS metagenome assembly JAEEGL01 (sample SAMN16246548, study PRJNA631951) | gut metagenome | biome: gut microbiome; feature: rumen; material: fiber-attached | host: Bos | place: Iran: Karaj | collected 2018-10
CTTCTTCTCGCCATTGGCCAACTTCACCTTTCCGAAAGCATTGTCCAAGCCAACGCGCTCAGCACCGCCACTGGTCATCACGCTCTTATCGTCCATGTTGTACAGGGCGTACTTGATTGACGAAGAGCCACAATTCAATACAAGAATCTTCATATTTAATGTTTAATCTTTAATATTTAATGTATTACTTCTTGGCGTCCATTGCCTGACAAGCAGTGATAGCCACCAAGTAGTAGATATCCTCTACAGAGCAACCACGGCTCAGGTCGTTAACAGGACGGGCGATACCCTGCAGGATAGGACCAATAGCAGTAGCACCAGCCAGACGCTGAACCAGCTTATAGGCGATGTTACCTACCTCCAGACAAGGCATTACCAGCACGTTAGCCTTACCGGCAATCTCTGAACCAGGAGCCTTCTTTGTACCTACAGAGGGAACGAGGGCAGCATCTGCCTGCAACTCACCATCAATCTTCAGTGAAGGATCGAGTTCCTTAGCCAACTTAGTAGCCTCAACAACCTTGTCTACCACCTCGTGAGAAGCGCTACCCTTTGTAGAGAAGCTCAACATAGCCACGCGAGGATCAGCAAAGCCTGCCACGCTCTTTGCAGTCTGAGCCGTGCAGACAGCAATCTGACTCAGTTGGTTAGCATCAGGCATAGGTGTCACAGCAACGTCACCGAATACCAGTACACCATTCTCACCATACTCGGGCTTATCAGTAATCATCAGCATTGCGCCGCTCACACAAGTGATACCAGGAGCACACTTGATAATCTGCAAAGCAGGACGCAGCGTCTCACCTGTAGTAGAAAGCGCACCAGAAATCTGGCCATCAGCACCTTCTGTCTTGATGATCATACAACCCAGATAGAGAGGATCCTTCACCAGTTCGCGAGCCTTCTCGATTGTCATACCCTTCTTCTCACGGAGTTTCTGCAGAAGCTGAGCCAGTTCCTCACTCTTCTCATAGTTCAGTGGGTCAATCAGAGTAGCCTTATCGATATGAGTCAGGCCTTTCTCCTTAGCCAAAGCATGCACCTTCTCAGGGTTACCAATCAGAATCAGGTCTGCGATGTCATCTGCCAGCACACGGTCGGCGGCAGTCAGGGTGCGCTCCTCTTCAGCTTCAGGGAGCACGATGCGCTGTTTGTTGCTCTTAGCACGCGCAATGATTTGTTCAATTAATCCCATAGTTTGTAATATGTTTAACATTTATTTTTAGATGCTTGCAAAAGTACAAAAAAATATCCGAACATCGGTCAGATATTCGGATTTTTTTTATTTCAAAATTCATTTCATCAATTCTGTCAGTTCCGTTTCCAGTTCCTCAGCAGAAAGTCGCAAATGGAACACACCGTTATGCGCCGTACTGATAGCACCCGTCTCTTCCGACACGATGACACACAGAGCATCACTCTCTTGCGACATTCCCAGCGCTGCCCTATGCCGCAGTCCTAATTCCTTGGGAATGTCCAAATCATGACTTACAGGCAAGATACAGCCTGCAGCCTTGATGCGATGGTTACTGATAATCATAGCACCATCGTGGAGTGGCGAGTTCTTAAAGAATATATTTTCTATCAGTCGCTGATTTACTTCAGCATCTATCACGTCACCCGTTTCCACGATATCGTCCAACGGCACGTTGTGTTCTACCACAATCAGCGCCCCCACCTTACCTTTTGCCATCTGAATGGCAGCCATCACAATAGGAATGACATTCTTTTTGCGCTGAGCTATATTACGCTCTTCCGCATATCTTGGTGAGAACATACGCATTAACGTACGCATACGCCTATGGGCGCCAAGATTATAAAGGAACTTACGGATATCTTCCTGAAAAATCACGATGATAGCAATGACACCTACAGATACCAGTTTATCGAGGATAGCACCCAACAGTTTCATTTCCAGAACCTGAGACACAAAGACCCACACCAAGATGAAGATCATGATACCCACAAAGATATTCAGCGATCGTGACTCTCGCATCACCCTGTAGGTATAAAACAACATCACCGCCACCAACAGGATATCAATAATGTCTTTGATTCCGAATTCTATCATACGTTATGATTACGAGTTAAGCGCCTTGAAAATCTTCACACATTCCACAGCCTCTTTCACATCGTGTACCCTCAGGATATCTGCACCTTTCATCAGCGAGATGGTGTTCAGCACCGTTGTGCCGTTCAGAGCCTTACTCTGGTCTGACTGTAGTAGTTTGAATATCATCGACTTCCTTGAGATACCCACCAACAAAGGCAAGCCCATCACCTGCAGTTTCTCCATCTCATTCATCAGACGGTAATTTTCCTCTACCGTCTTTCCGAAGCCGAAGCCAGGATCCAGGATAATATCCTTCTGTCCCATGTCGCGTAGCATCTGCACCTTCTTGGCAAAAGTCATCAGCGTATCGTGCAAGTCTTTCTGTACCGACATCAATATATAAGGTACACCTAAACGAGCTACCATACGAAACATCGCCTCATCCTCGCCCTCACTCACATCGTTAATAATGTCGGCACCATATTCCTCTACAGCCATACGAGCCACATCAGGTCTGAATGTATCTATTGATACAGGCACGTCTGGTTGCTCACGTCTTACCACAGCCAATGCCATTCGCAAACGTGCCATCTCTTCCTGTTCCGATACCTCTGTAGCACCAGGACGTGTAGAGTAAGCACCAACATCAATAAACGTACCACCCTGAGCCACGATTTCATTGGCTCTGTCGGCTATTTCCTGTTCTGTCTGCTTACGGCTGTCGGCAAAGAACGAGTCGGGTGTGGCGTTCAGGATACCCATTACTGTAGGTTCCTTCAAGTCCAGCAGTCGTCCCTTAATATTCAGTGTATATTCCATAATCGACGGCAAAGGTACAAATTTAATTATGAGTTAAGAGTTAAGAAGTAAGAAAATTTTCCATATCAAGACATTTTTTCTTAATTCTTAACTCTTAACTCTTAACTTTTCCTTAACTTTGCATCAAATTTCAAGAAGATTATGGACATTAAGGAACTATACAAACTCTACCAACAACATCCATGCATCACAACGGATAGTCGCGATTGCCCTGAGGGAAGTATCTTTCTGGCCCTGAAAGGCGAGAAATTCAATGGAAACCAATATGCGCTGCAAGCCCTTGAAAAAGGCTGCGCCTATGCCATTGTTGACGAGGATATCGAGTCTAATCATACCTCTCAATTCTCAGCTCTCAGTTCTCAGTTAATTAAGGTTGACAACTGTCTGCAGACCTTCAAGGATATTGCCCGCGAACATCGTCGCCAGTTCAACATCCCCGTTATCGGTATTACAGGCACCAACGGTAAGACAACAACCAAGGAGCTCATCAAGGCTGTACTCTCTGAGAAATACAACGTACTAGCTACAGAAGGTAACTTCAACAACGATGTAGGCGTGCCCAAGACGCTGCTACGCCTCAACAAGGAGCATGAAATAGCCATCATTGAGATGGGAGCCAGTCATCCTGGCGATATCAAGACTCTGGTTGAGACTGCCGAACCTACCTGCGGCCTCATCACTAACGTAGGTCGTGCCCACCTTCAGGGCTTCGGTTCTTTCGAAGGTGTCATCAAAACAAAGGGAGAACTCTATGATTATCTGCGCACACGTGAGGATGGACTCGTCTTTGTCAATGCCGATAACGACTACCTCTGCGATATGCTGACAGACGAGATGTGGTGCACCCCCTACTCTACCGACCCCGACAAGCAATATGCTTGCATCTCTGGCGAGGTGGTCAGCTGCAATCCACTATTGAAGTTCCGTTGGCGCAAGCCCCTCATGGAACTCGAAGAAACTGGCGCCTCACAGAAGTGGCATAAGGTGCAGACCAACCTCATTGGCGCCTACAACATCGACAACCTGTTGGCTGCTATCGCCGTAGGTATCAACTTTAACGTAGATCGTAAGCAGATAGACCACGCACTTGAGAACTACGTTCCCACTAACAACCGTTCTCAGCTCACAGAGACACCTTACAACCGACTCATCGTGGATGCCTATAACGCCAACCCATCAAGTATGGCTGCTGCCTTGGAGAATTTCCAGATGGTAGTACCTCGCGAGGGCGAGACCAAGATGGCAATCCTTGGTGATATGCGTGAATTGGGTGAAGTCAGTCTGGAGGAGCACCAGAAGACTGTTGATCTGTTAGCAGCATCAAGCCTTACCAACGTATGGCTTGTTGGCGAGGAGTTTGGAAAGACCAACACGCAGTTCCGTAAGTTCAAGGATGTAGATGAGGTAAAAGCCGAGATACAAAGAAATCGTCCCACTGGTCACCTTATTCTTATAAAGGGTTCCAACGGAACGAAGCTCTACCAGTTGCCCGAACTGCTATAACGCAGACTTCAGGTATTTCTTCTTCATACGCGCGCTCTGGTTTTCCAGGTCGCGCGTTTTATTATCAGGACGCCATTTGGGAAATACATTCTCTACACAGTATTTCCCTGCCTCTTTCTTAGCCAAGATAGTCTCCGCATCACATTGCTGATCGTTTACCTTAAATGTCACTACATTCGATTCCGGTGTGATATTTCGTCCTTTAGAATCCATTGTATTATATTCAAAGAACGCATTGTCAACCGAACGGATGCCATACGGATCAAAGCGTGTTTCTTTCAGTTTTTCAGGCGTTTCCAACGTCGTATTCAGCCATACGCAGCGCGGATTGGTGTGCCAACCACGTGCAAAAGTAAACACAGACATATCGTTTCGTATCGTACAATGATTGAACACATAGCCCCACTTTGTAGTTGACGTACGTGGTGCAGCTATCACATTCTCCCCACTGCCATCCAAATTACGTTTCTCTGTGACTATCAAACAATGATTAAAGTACACATCACCAGCACCGCAGATAAAATCCACCGTACCATGAATCTCAGAGTCCTCGAAATAATGACTACACTCCTCACTATGGCTATAATAGGTGTCTTGATAGGACAGCATCCTCACACGTTTAAATATTGTATAGTTGCCCTTATCCTGCCAACAAACGGCACGTCCGGCGGGTCCTGAGCGATAATAGTCCAAAGCATTCTGAAGTGTCAGATCCTGCACATAGGTATTCCATCCACGATTCAGGAATACTGCCGTCTTACTGATACCCTCATTCTCTACTGCAGGTGCATTCTTGATGATGACGCCCTCCATACTCTCACCCACCAGCGCAATATTGTGTCCCCATATCTGCGTCAGCGTACGGTCGCCCAGGTCATATAAGCCGTTGGGGATTAAAACAAACAACCTACTGGCTGCCGAGTCTGCATTCTGCTTATTAGCCTTATCAATAGCCTCTAGCAAACTCTCCGCATTACCAGCCTCCACCACAATCTGTGCTTCCACTGTGGAAACAACAACCAAGAATATCAGCGATATGATTTGTTTCAGGTGTCTCATGTCTAAGTTAATAGTAATTTACCTAACAAAAAAACGCCAACCTTCATTTCTAAAGATTAGCGATTTCTATGGTGGTACCTCCAGGAATCGAACCGGGGACACACGGATTTTCAGTCCGATGCTCTACCAACTGAGCTAAGGCACCATTTTCTTATCCGCGTGCAAAGGTACAACAAAAATCTGACATATCATAACTTTTTCTTGAAAAATTTGCTTAATCCATAAAAAAGCACTACCTTTGCACTCGCTTTCCTAGGAAAGATCCAGTTTTTCAGGCCATTTTCAAAAAGCAATCGGGATGTAGCGCAGTTGGTATCCCACTACGTTCGGGACGTAGAGGTCGGGCGTTCGAGTCGCCTCATCCCGACCTAAAGAAACAAGGTGGTCGTTTTCGCGACCACCTTTTCTTTTTCTGGGTGTGTAGTTTGATATTCATTGTTTATCAAAAATTTGCTGTAAGCGGTTGTGTAGAGATTTTCCACGAAGGGCACGATCGATAATCTTACCCTGTGGGTCGATGAGGATATTATCAGGAATAGCGTCTATCTTGTAGATGGGGGCAGCAGCGCACTGCCAGCCCTTGAGGTCTGAGAGCTGCAACCATGGCAAATTCAGTTGTCCTACAGCCTTTACCCATGCGTCTTTTTTGTTATCAAACGATATACCAACAACCTCGAAGCCCTTGTCGTGATATTTGTTGTAAGCCTCTAACACGTTGGGCATCTCTGCACGGCAGGGACCGCACCATGAGGCCCAGAAATCTACCAACACATACTTGCCTTCACCTACCAGTTCGCTCACCTTGTGCATTTTGCCATCAGGGTCGGCCATCTCCAAGTCAGTAAACTGCTGACCGATGAAGGCCGTCTTCGGATTGTCCTTCGGCTTCACCATTTCCTCGATATCTTCCTTGGCTTTCTTCAGATAAGGATGATTGGCAAATACCACCTGCGCCTTGACCAGTTCATCGTAGGCTTCCAAACCATTATCCATGAAGTACAACTGTGCGAACGCCACAGGAATCAGCGTATTGCACTCCTCTTTGAAGAGTCGGTTGGCCAAAGCAATCTCAGAATCAATGGCTTTATTCATCTCATCCATGAGTTCATCCTCCTTAGCCAACATTTCCTCCCGAGTCATCCTAGCCGTCTTTGCATGGAGATTCCTCATTGGAATATACCCCTCTACATCATATTTCGCCAAGCGCTCATTCTGTGGTGAACCTGTCAGCGTACTGTCGTTTATATTAACTACCACAGGCGTGCCGTCGTTGAAGAACTGGATCTCCCAACTTTTCTTACCCACCATGACACCCATCAGGGCATCCTTGTCGGCGGTACCGCTGAACGTAAACTTGCCGTCGGCCACAGCCACGCTATCTATGGCTTTTTCCGTCAGTTTATCTATTAGATAGACCATCTTGCCGTTCTCAGAGAATGATCCACTGACGGCATACTTCACCTGCTGTGCCAACATGTTACCACTGGTAAGGATGGCAACCAGCACCCACATTATTTTTCTCTTCATTTTGGAATAGATTACAGTTTTATATTTTTTTCTGGCAGCAAAAGTACAAAAAAAAAGTGGAAAAAAGCTTCATCTCGCGCAATAATTCTTTCGTTTAGTTGGCTCCCCCTTCATCCCACTCGTAATCGGGCTCTTCCGTGTCTATGAATCTGCCTTTCGGGGCTGTAAAACCTGACCCAGTTAGCAGTAGGGGGCTGCTTTTGATGACTTGAAGTAGCAGCGGAAGGCACCGACATAGGCCTTGGGCTGATTCTGCGGCACCTTATGCCAGTTGCCGTCGCTTTGCAGGATATACTTTGGCTGGTTGGGATCGAAGAGGTCTTCATTGTCGATACGAGTCATAGTGCTCGCGAAGGCGTAACCCTCGTTTTCATACTGTGAGCTTCCACCCCCTATCTGAATCGTGCTTTCTCCAGCAGACGCCAATTCGAAGGGATCACCGTTTTCTACAACCAAGAAGTAAGGATGACGGGCACTGGTCTTGTAATCATTATTAGCTAATGCATCAACTTCTTTGAACTGTACGGTGGTGACACCGTCTTCTATGACGGCCTTGTCGAATCGATAAAGTTTGGCACCCTGCCCAGTCCGCAGACTGGGCTTGAGTGTTGGCTAGAGCCATTATAGGTTTCACCATCGTCGTTCATATAGTAGCCCAGATGAGCCACAGGGTCGTAGGGACCGTCGCCGCAAACCGAACCGGCAAAATGCAGTTCATCGGCCAGGCCGTTCTCCTCAATGAAGCGGTGGGTAGCCAGCGCCACGGAGCCGCCCTGCGAGTAGCCTATGCATACGCTCTTCCAGTCGTCCTCGAAATCATGGAACGAGAAGAGACCCTGGTTATCTTTAAACCCAAATCGGTCGTTAGACTGAATTGGGATAAACATTAGTTCGCAGACGTCAGCGTCCAAATGTTTGTGCCAACATACACAACAGGGCGATGACAGGAATCATCGCTGAACGGTTGACACCAAGTTGCACAGCACGGTCGATGAGTTGCTGGTTGCGACGCACCTCGCGAACGATGACGTCATTTTTTTCTTTCAATTCATCGCTCTTATGAAGCAGGTGAATGACCAGCACTCCTACTATAATGGCTAGCACCAACAAGGCTGAAGCCATCAGAATCATCAACATTGTCGTATCCATATACCTTTATTTTATTTTTCAGACCTGTGATGGGCCGTGTCAAGAACAAACAATCCAACGACCATGGCGAGAATCACCAGGGCGTAGAACATCAGGAGAATTTGATTTGTCGTTTCCATATATTTTTATATTTGTTTTGTCGTTTGCACTATCAATCTTATTTTGTTAACCGAAGCTCCCAGACCAATCTTCTGTCTGTAATCGAAATGTCTATTGGTCTGGGCTCCGGTGTCGCAGTCGACGTCTCGTCTCAAGTACGGGCTGCATCAGAAATTGTCAAAAAGGTATTAGTTATAGAATTTAGATATAGATATATAGTGAAAAGATTGTTTCTGAAATCCGATGCAAAGGTATAACAAAAAGTCTGTACCCACAAGGGCACAGACAAATGGTCGGGTGCTTTCAGACAAATAGTCGGATAAAAAGACGGTTCGTCGGATGGTGCCGACGAATCGTCGGCTATTTTTCGCTGTTTAGCGTCTGTTTATAGGTGGTTGGCGTCATGCCGAATTTAGCGCGGAAATTACGCGTAAAGGTGTCGGCATTGGTAAAACCACTGGCCTGACTAACCAATTCAACGGCGATATCGGGCTGGTCGTTCATCATTCGTACGGCATAGTCGAGACGCAGCTCACGGACATACGCTGGCAGGGATACGCTATCGCTACCTTGGGCAAAGGCGGCACCGATACGTTCCTTAGAAAGACCGGTATGCTCAATGAGCGTCTGGCGACCGAAATCAGGTTTCAGGAACAACTGTTCATTCTCAATCAAGTCACGCAGACAGAGGAAAAGTTGTTCGTCGTTGAGTTCGGTCATGTCGGAGATACTGAGCGATTCATTAAGGGAAGAGTGAATAGTGAAAAGTGAAGAATTTCCTTCCGGGTTCCCGTCCGCAGAGGATGTGGCGGTAGCAAATTTTTCACTATTCACTTTTCGTTTTTCACTTTCCCTGTACTTCTTCTTATACTCCAATGCCTCGTTAATCTGATCCACAAGGACACGGTTCTTCCTCTTGGTGAAGCGCCACTGGCTGAAAATATAGACGGCGAAAGCCAGAATCAGCAAGGCCAGGATGGTAACGGCAATGCTGATAGCCGTCACCAAACGGTTCTCGGCGCGCTGTTCTAAGATTTTGCGCTCCTTGCCCTGCGTGTCGTAGATGGTGGCAAGTTCTGCTGACTCACTACGTTTCTGTCGCACCAAAGCGGAATCATAGACCTCGGATATCTGCATCGCCACGTGCAAGGCAGAGTCCAGACGACCAGACAAATAGTTGGCACGGAACTTCGGCAACAGGTTATGACCGATGGTCTCCAGGTCGTAATCATAGCCCCACTCCCTGATAAAACGGTCCAGATTCTCATAGATATCAGCAGCCTCGGCATAGCGACGAGCCGACATCAGATATTCACAACCATCGATACTTCCATCCAGTCGCTGTCCGTAGTCACTCTTGGTATATTCGGCATAATAGCGGGCTGCCTCGGCCTCCTGGCCACGCATCTGGAGCACCTGGGCACGGTGAAGGGTTACCAGCGCACGCAGCGCCTTCACTTCCTTTTCTATCACCTTGGGTTGCTGTTCATAGAGCGTTACCAACGAGTCCATACGATCTACCCATACACCAGCCTCATCCATATGATGATTCAGATGGCTGACAGCGATATTCTCTAAAGTCTCAATGCTGGCAGCCAACGGACGGTTTGTAGAGTCGTTGGGCGTTTGCAGCACCCATTTATAGGCCTCGTTATAGCTTTGGGCAGCATCTTTATGGCGCTCCAGCATCATCTGCGTGTCGCCCAGACAGAGATAGAGCGTCTGCAGTTCACCTGCACGCTTCGGACTATCCACATTCTCCAGTTTTTCAATCAGACGGAGGGCAGTACGCATAGCGTTATCATAGTCACGATCACTGTTCAACATGATAACAAGGTTGGAAACTGCGTGGACATACTCCCAGAAATCCTCGGCTGGGGGATTCTCTATTTCGTTGACACGACGGAAGCACTCGATGCACTTATCCATCTGTCCCATCTGGAAATAGGCCACACCACGATAGCCGTCGGCACGTATCGGCGATAGTTCTCCAGCCTCAGCCAGACTATCCGTAACAGCAAGGAAGTATTCGAAATCGCCTGAAAACCTGGCGGCAAGAGCTATACTATCGCCATGGGTACACACCTTCTGAGGAATGTCGCCATGCACTTGATTATTCTTTCCACCACAAGCCGCAAGCACTAACGATGCCACAACGGCCACTATACCTATTAAATATCTGTATCCCAAAACGCTGATTTGTTCCATTTTTTCCATTTCTGGTGCAAAATTAATCAATTTTCTCCAAACAATCGAATGCTTTCCGTTTTTTCTGTATTTTCTGATAAACATCCATCCCTCACTCAATCCTTCTGAAATGTCCTGCTGTAAAGGCTTTGAGCCCAGTGAGGGGTGTTCTTGACCCTACACTCACCCCTCACTCACCCCTCACTCAAACAATTTGGCGTTAAACTACAGATTGACGACTGGATGATTAATGCAAAAAGCCCGTACGTAGGGCACGGACTCTGAGTCCGCTAGCGTCGGACTGCGAGTCCGCTAACGACGTATTTTTCCCAGTCATACTTAGGCCTTGATTTTTCTTCCAGATATTTCCGTAAGCCTGAGAGTGAGGGGTGAGTGAGAGGTGAGTGTAGGGTCAAGAACACCCCTCACTGGGCTCAAAGCCTTTACCACAGGGCATTTCAAGAGGATTGAGTGAGGGGCTCTGGAAAATTACAGAAACAACTCGTGCAACACGGGGAGAGAACGGAGCTCTGGAAATTGAGGGATATGCAGACGATAATACAGGATAAGAATCTCTAAGATACGATTGCGATCAGCACGACTCAGACGGAAAAGATGCATGGTGGCATAATCCATACGCATCAGTAGATGGATGCGACTAGCCTCCTGAGGCATCAGGAAATCGCGATGCAGCGGCGGCTGTTCGCAGAAACAGGCAGCACGCAGGTCAAAATAAGAAGCCTCACCCCCAGCCCCTCTCGCAAGGAGAGGGGAGTAGTTACCATTTTCGGAAAAATTCTCTTTTGGAGGGAAATTTTTCAGATTCGGATAGAAGCCCAAGAAACGGCTCAAGCGCATCAAGAATACAAGATGAAAGTTGGCAAAATCATGCTCACGCCCATCCAACCATTCTATACTGGTGCGCACATAGTCGAAAAGCGGTTCGTTGTGCTGCTCATCTCGCAAGGCATAATACAGAAACTCACAGACAAACAAGCCGATAGCCAGTTTTGAAGGATCAGACAATAATGAGGGGAGCGGCGACAGTAATGATGCCTCGCTAATTTTCTGCAACTGCACCTGCTGGCGGATATCAGCCTCTATATTTAATAAGGTGAGAGGTTGGAAATATTGCTTCTTCAACTTAGCTTGAGCCGTACGCGGCAACTGTAGGGCAAACGACAGCCTACCCCACTGGCGAGTAAACATATCCACGATAAGTTTTTGCTCGCCATACTTCACCGAATGCAGCACTATTGCCTCTGTTTTTGTCTTCACGGCGGCGAAATTAGCAAAAAAAATACAAAAACTTGCACTTTTCTTTAAGAAAATTTGGC
>JAEEGL014601233.1_pt1 | contig 11733 bp, 3 predicted proteins | sample 9134231 | NCBI WGS metagenome assembly JAEEGL01 (sample SAMN16246548, study PRJNA631951) | gut metagenome | biome: gut microbiome; feature: rumen; material: fiber-attached | host: Bos | place: Iran: Karaj | collected 2018-10
GCCATGAGATTATGCTCTCATTCAACATCTCTACCAAGAAGAACGAAGACGGTAAATGGAAATATTAAAATTAAAATGGGAAAAGTAGTTATAATAGGCTGTGGCGGTGTGGGCACCGTGGTTGTACACAAGGTGGCTCAGAACGCCGATGTGTTTGACGGCATATTGCTTGCAAGCCGTACCAAATCAAAGTGTGATGCTGTGGCCGCAGTTATTAAAGAGCGTTACGGCGTAGAAATTCAGACTGCTGCTGTTGATGCTGACAATGTGCCTGAACTCACGGCCTTGCTAAAGGAGTACAAGCCTGAACTTGTTATAAATGTGGCGCTTCCATATCAAGATTTGCACATTATGGACGCATGTCTTGCATCGGGAGTGAACTATATGGATACTGCAAACTATGAACCTCTTGATGAGGCTCATTTTGAGTATTCATGGCAGTGGGCATACCATGAAAGGTTTAAGGAGGCGGGGCTTACTGCCATCTTAGGCTGTGGTTTTGACCCGGGACAGACTGGCGTATATACTGCTTACGCAGCCAAACATTATTTTGATGAGATTCATTATCTTGATATAATTGACTGTAATGCAGGTGACCACCATAAGGCGTTTGCCACAAACTTCAACCCGGAGATAAACATCCGTGAAATCACCCAAAAGGGGCGTTTTTATCAGGATGGCAGATGGGTTGAGACAGGTCCGCTTGAAATTCATCAGCCAATAACCTATCCTGAAATAGGTCCTCGTGAGTCTTACCTCATGTTCCATGAAGAGCTTGAGAGCCTTGTGAAGAATTTCCCAACCATTAAGCGTGCTCGCTTCTGGATGACATTTGGTCAGGAGTATCTCACACACTTGCGTGTGATACAAGACATAGGTATGGCGCGTATAGATGAAGTGGAGTATAACGGCATGAAGATTGTGCCGCTCCAGTTCCTTAAGGCGGTGCTTCCTAATCCTCAGGATTTGGGTGAGAACTACTCAGGCTACACATCAATAGGCTGTAGAATCCGTGGAATTAAAGACGGTAAGGAGAGAACTTACTACATATACAACAATTGTAGTCATGAGGAAGCTTACAAGGAGACTGGTATGCAGGGCGTAAGCTACACCACAGGAGTTCCTGCCATGACAGGTGCATATATGTTCATGACAGGCAAGTGGCGCAAACCAGGTGTGTATAACGTGGAGGAGTTTGATCCAGACCCATTCATGGAAAAAGTGGCTGCGAGTGGTCTCCCATGGAATGAAGTCTTTGACGCAGAACTAGAGTTATAATCTAATTGAGAGTTGAGAATTGAGAATTAATTTTCAACTCTCAACTTTCAACTTTCAACTATCAACTATCAATTGTCACTTATCAGTAACATCCCATCCCCATGCTATGTCCTCTATGAGGAGAAGCTGCGTAGGAACCTTGAACTTATAAAAAGAGTAAAGGATAAGGCCGAAGTTGAAATTATAATGGCTTTCAAAGCGTTTGCGCTTTGGAAGTCATTTCCTATTGTTAAGGAGTATATTAAGTGCTCAACAGCAAGCTCTCTAAATGAGGCTCTGCTGGCAGTTGAGGAGATGGGGAGCAAGGCGCACACATTCGCCCCTGTCTATACAGATGCGGAGTTTGACTACATTGCCGCATGCAGCTCTCATATCACTTTTAACTCAATATCGCAGTATGAAAAGTACAGGAAACGCACTCGTGGCATATCCTGCGGATTACGCGTTAATCCAGAGTACTCAGTGGTGGAGACTGACATCTATAATCCGTGCGTGGCAGGCTCAAGGCTTGGTATAAAGAAAGAGGAGCTTGCAGGAGGGTTGCCTGATGGTATAGAGGGGCTGCATGTTCACTGCCTTTGTGAATCTTCTGCGGCTGACACGGCTGGGCTTCTGCTGCGTGTGGAGGAGCTTTATGGAGAGTTTCTTGATAAAGTAAAGTGGCTTAACCTTGGCGGTGGGCATCTGATGACCCGTAAAGGCTACGATGTTGAACTGCTTGTGACATCGCTGGTGGATTTTAGGAAACGTCACCCTAATTTGCAGGTTATACTTGAGCCGGGTAGCGCTTTTGCCTGGCGGGCAGGTGATTTGGTCTCAACTGTTCAGGATATTGTGGAGCGTGACGGCATTAAGACCGCGATGCTTGATGTCTCATTTGCCTGTCACATGCCAGATTGTCTTGAGATGCCTTACAAACCGGCTATTGAAGGTGCCACAGACCCAGTTGCTGGCAAACCTACATACCGTATGGGTGGGAACAGCTGCCTGAGTGGTGACTATGTGGGGGAGTGGTCTTTTGATGAACCGCTTAAAGTGGGTGACAGGGTGGTGTTTGAAGATATGGCTCACTACACCACAGTTAAAACTACCATGTTTAATGGAGTGACTCATCCGTCTATGGTTCTGGTCTATTCTAACGGACAGATGGACTTGCTGAGAAAGTTCACCTATCAGGACTATAAAAAGAGAATGAGCTAACCACCCGTCACTCTGAGCTAACCACCCGTCACTCTGAGCGTTAGCGAAGAGTCTCGAAATATGTGAAGATAAATTTTAAAAAAAATCTCAAATTTTTCTCTAAAAAATTTTGCAGGTTCAAAAAAACGCCGTACATTTGCATCGCAATTGAGGGACGAGGGGTGAGGTTGGTGAGTACTTTGAAATAATGCGAAAATAGCTCAGTTGGTAGAGCATAACCTTGCCAAGGTTAGGGTCGCGGGTTCGAGTCCCGTTTTTCGCTCTTGAAATAATGAGAGCATCCTTCTTTGGATGCTTTTTTTGTGGTACTGAAATTGGTACAAACATTTGCCCAAATGGCGGAATTGGTAGACGCGCTAGTTTCAGGGACTAGTGGCCTTAAGGCTGTGCAGGTTCGAGCCCTGTTTTGGGCACCACAAAAAGACCTCGATGCGTAGGTGGTGAAATTGGTATACACGCTACTTTGAGGGGGTAGTGCCGGTTCCGGCGTGTGAGTTCGAGTCTCATCCTACGCACTAAGAGATATCTTCCAAAAGAGGATGTCTCTTTTTTTTTGTTAGTAACCATATAGCTTCACTTAAAATGGTACACGATTTATACATATTAATGATTACAGCGGGCGTAGTGAGTCTGCTGTTTAAGTTGCTTAAGCAACCTGTAGTTTTAGGCTATATTGTAGCTGGCGTATTGGTAGGCCCTAACCTCTTTGGTGAAAACCTGGTTAATCATGAGAATGTTGAGGCATGGGGTAACATCGGTGTTCTGTTTGTGCTCTTCTGCATTGGTCTTGAGTTCCGCCTCAAGAATCTGGTTGAGAGCGGTAAGACAGCAGTTGTGGGTGCCGCAACCATCATTGTAGGTATGCTTGTGTTAGGATATGGTGTAGGCCGTTTTTCAGAGCTGGATAATATGAACTCCCTCTTCCTGGCGGCTATGCTCTGTATGTCAAGTACAACCATCGTTATGAAAGCCATTGATGAGGCTGGCCTGAGCAAGGCGCGTTTTGTAAAGGGCGCAACCAGTATCCTTATCTTTGAAGACATTGTGGCAGTGGTGCTGTTAGTGCTGTTGTCAAGTATCGCCGTAAAGAATAGTTTTGAGGGCGGTGAACTGCTGAAAAAGGTGATTATACTTGCTGTGACGCTTGTAGTGTGGTTTGTGTGCGGTATTCTTGTCATTCCAACATTGTTGCGCTTAGTGCGTAAGCACCTGAATGATGAGACACTGATTATCCTCTCTTTGGGTCTCTGCCTTGGCATGGTGCTGACCGCTGAGGAGGCTGGATTCAGCAACGCTCTGGGTGCGTTTGTAATGGGTATGGTACTTGCTGAGACTAAGGAGTCACACCGCATAGAACAGCTTATGTCACCGCTAAAGAACGTGTTCGCTGCTATATTCTTTGTATCTGTGGGTATGATGATTAATCCGTCATCACTTGTTGAATATTGGCCTGCCATCCTTTTTGTATCCTTAGTGATAGTTGTGGGTATGATTGTTTTTGGTACTCTTGGTTGCTGGTGGGGCGGTGAGACATTCAAAGACTCAATGCTCACAGGTTTCTCATTTGTGCAGATTGGTGAGTTCTCATTCATCATTGCAGCCTTGGGAAGCAAACTTGGCGTTACTGATCCTGCAATTTATCCTATTATTGTTGCCTCCAGTGTGCTGACAACATTCCTTACTCCATATATCATGAAGACCACCGTGCCTTGTTACAACTTCCTGTACAAACACGCCTCTCCAAGCTTCCGTAGCAAGATAGACAAACGTGAGCAGGATGTGGAACTGGCTGAGAAGACGGCTGAGTCAGCCACGGTGAGTGATTCTCCTTCTGCAGCTGACAATGTTCGTAAGGCTGTGAGCAAAACTGTTGTCACTAAGCGTGTTGTAAATCTCTTCCTGAAGAATATGGGAGAACATGATGAGCAACAGGCTGAAAAATAAATTAGCTCTTATTTGGAAAATCCCGCTTGCCCTCTCAGGAGTGGTGGCGGGACTTGCATTGCTGTTGCTTATAGCGGCGGCATGCGTGCTTTATGTGCCTTCCCTAAGGAATGCTGTACTGGAAAAAGTCATAGCTGTGGCAAATGATAAGACAGACTATGATATAGACCTTGGAGGCATATACCTCTCTCCGTTCCATCATTCACCTATGCGGTTCTACAGAGCCTACAAAGGTGAGGAGGATTTGCCCTTGCAGGTGGATATAGACAGCCTCTTTGTGGGACATCGTGGAAAGGATACACTTATCTATACACGTTCACTTCATCTTAACGCCAAATTGCTTACAACCCAGCTGGATTCTGCCTTCAGTTTTGACAGGATTACAGACGTTCCTATAGAGGTGGAGCGGCTGCAGCTGGATGAGACTACGTTCCATTCAGACAGCTTGATAGAGGCTGTGGGTATTGATGCTATTGTTAATCATCTGAAAGTGAACAGCCCGCAGTTGGTGATTTCTGAGGGTAAGTATCCGTTGCACGGGCTTGAGCTCCTGGATGCTGATATCGCCATTGACCTGCGTGACACTCCGCCTGACACAACGGCTCTGGATACGGTGCCGCTGCTGATGGCGTTTGATGTGCCTGACGGAGAGCTGCGTAATGTGCGCTTCCGTCTAACCCCTATGGGTATGGATGTAAGGGCAGGCTACCTCTCAACCAATGTTCTGGCGGATGTGGGAGCCAACCTTTATGATGTGCGGAGACTCAATGTAGGAGGCCTTAACTTCACACTTGACCAGCTCTCCATACCTGTAGATACAATATACGGCGATGTCAGCGTTAATCTGGCTAACAACCAGATTACCAGTGGCGGTCTGCATGTCCGCTCAGATGAGATGGGCGCTAAAGCCAACCTCTACACCACAGAGATGAATCTGGAGAGTATGAGAGTGGATGTTAACGGCGATGTGGAGTACCAAGGTAGCAAAGTGCGTCTTGGCGGTTATTATGACATAGATGATGAGGCGTATGACATGCGTGTTAACGTGGAGCAGGTGAACCTGAGCCCGTTCTTCAAGGATAGCACACACGTGGTTCTTGCTGGTGATATCCATGCCTCAGGCCATGGCATTGACCCATCGTCAAAAAGGATGAAGACCAATCTGCAGGTACATCTTACAGAGGCTGTATATGAAAATATAAACGTTTCAGGATTAGAACTCAACGCCCAGCTGGCTGGCAAGGCGGTTGACGGCACGCTCCATCTGCCTGTTACTATGAGGGATAGCAGCCTGCAGGTGCAGGCTCTGACTGAGCATCAGTTCCATGTGGCTCAGTTCATGACACCTGAACGTATGGCCGTGGATTATCACACCCAGCTGTATGCTGTGCGTACATGTGTGGCAGGCAAGAATATAACAGCTGACACTCTGCGCATTGATTTCACCACAGACAGCGCCACATCATTGGCACTGGCCACCAATGGGCTTGACATAACCGCAAACAGCCCTATGCACGTGCTGAAACTGGTTGATGATGTGCAGCGTCTGCTCGGCACCGTTGGTGATTCGGCTGTAATCCAGTCCATTACGTCTCTTTCTGACCTTACTATGCTTGACACTGTCCGCCGTGTTATGCCAGCATTAAATGCTGATATTGCATTGCAGAGCGGCAGCCCCATACAGCCCTTTATTGATGATACCGGTCTGGATATAGATAGGGTGGAACTTTCCCTGAGCTCAGACTCACAACGCACTGATATTAAACTTAATGCATCCATTCCTGAGATATACCATCCAGAAGATAGCACCGCACTGCGCCTGCCTGCCGCTGCAGCCTCTCTTGGCGTGGCTATGACAGAGGGCAGAACCAACGCCTCACTTAAGGCTGACACCCGCCTTACAGATGGTGCGATGAGTGTTGATAATCTATGTGCTGATGCAGCTCTTCGCATTGATTTGGAGCGTGTAGGCAAGGAGCTTAACGGTACAGGAAAAGTGAAACTTGACAGCATCTCCTACGGTGGTGTTGAGCTTGGAAATCATGCAGTGGATGTGCAAATATCCCCGTCAGAAGTTTATGAGAACTCCATTCGCGCTGATGTCAAGTTAGATGACATACCAATGGATATGGTTGAAAGCTTTATGCAACTGCCTGATATAGATATTAATGGAGCCGTGAGAGCCACCGCATCAATAGACGGTCTGCCAAACAATAAAGACATTTCAGCTGAGGTTCAGCCTCTTGGAGTGTCAGTAGAGTACAAGCCATATCAGGCTGGTGTAAGCCTTGATGACACACCTATCATTATGAGTCATAACAAGTTGGACCTCAATGGTTTGCCAATATATGGCGCTGACAGTACATACCTTGCTCTAACTGGAGGTCTGGATTTGAACAGCATGAAGGTGGACGTCACGCTGGCTGCAGACAGTTTTGCTCCAGTCAAGCTGCCTAAAGGCGGACCAATTCCTGTTCATGGAGAACTTGCCACTGACATACATGGTACTGTAACTGGCCCGCTTGACAGCATCTTAGCCAATGTGGATGTTACTGTACTTCCTACCACCGATATTACATACCCTATTGATAAAAAGAACCTTGCGCAGGTAAAACCTCACGGCACAGTAAATGTACGCTACGGCACGGCTGATGGAGAATTAAACCTTGGCGGACGCATAAACGTGGATGACGGTGTAATTAGTTACTCTCCAAAACTATACCCTGTAATGCCATTTAAAGTGGATTCAGGCAGCCATGTGACTTTCAATGGTCCTATAGGAAAGACCATGATTAATGTCTCTGCATCTCAGAAGGTTAAGGCTGATGTGGAGTCCAGAGGTGAGGAGACCCGCCGTGTGGATTTCATAACTGGCGTGCGTGTTAACGGAGAACTTGACTCTTTGGGCTTGAGTAGCATAGGTTTCTTCTTGGAAGCACCTGCAGATGAGGCTATTACCGCAGAGCTGGCTAAACTTGACGAGGATACCCGTGACGGCTTGGCGGCAACACTTCTGGCCACAGGCATGTATGTGGGGGAGAGCAACGTGGCGGCACAGCGCAGCGGTTACGCTCTCACATCCATCATAAACAGCCGTATAAACGCCGCCATGGCCAACTCCAAACTGGGTAAATTTGTGGATATTGATATCAGCAGCGGGCAGACCAAGCATGCTACAGGCAGGACCAATGATATGAATATCTCTATCAGCAAATCATTCCTCAAAGACAGGTTGCGAATCACATTGGGCACTACGCTTACGGATAACCCTGAAGTGAATGACTCCAAAGGCGTATATGCCAATCTTACAGCAGATTACAAGCTGACAAAGGAGGGCAATGTTAGCCTGCTGGTATTCTCTCAGCGTGACTACAACAATATATTTGAGGGTGAACTTTATAAATCAGGTATAGGTGTGCGTGCCTTCAAGGAGTGGCCTCGCCAGGAACGGTTCAAAGGGGATACCATCTCCCGTGTGCACGGACTTACGGCTGATGCTGCAGTGGCCTATAGGTCAAACAACAGCATAGGTCCGGACCTTACGCTCAAATACTCCATTAAGAATATATTAGGCAACGGAGAAACCTTTATACTGAAGGGTAACGGTTCCTATTACTGGGCGTTGCGTAACCGCCATCCTGGTGACCCCAATAAGACTGACACCTACAAGTTTGGCATTAACGCATCCCTCATATTGCCGTATCTGCACTGGTTGGGAGACAAAAATCCGTCTGGTGACACACGTTACATGCTTGGCTATCAGTATGAGAACATAGCTGGCGGTTACGGCGTTCATAGGCTTTCAGGCTCCTTTACATATTTCTTCCACTCTCCTCGGAGTCAGTATGTTACGCACGCCTTTACACCGTTCTCACTCTCCGTGGTTATGATGAAGGCGGAGTCAGACAGCCTTTTAAGCAAAACTGCAGAGTACCCGCAGCTTATTCAACTTTTGGCAGGAGATGAGTTCGTGCCCTCTGTAGGCTATAACTTCATCTATGATGACTACCGTGCCAAGAGGGCGGTGAACACCTACATCAATTTGGGTGTGAAAGAGTCAGGTAACTTAATGAACTCCGTTTACTGTATCTTTGGATATAAGTGGAATGACAAGGACAAACCATTGGGAAACATCACTTTCAACCAGTTTGTAAAGTTCTCCGCTGAGTTTCATAACAAGTTCAACCTCTCAGATAAATTCAGTATTGCCATACGTTTGTATGCAGGAGCCAATGTGCCGCTTGGCAACTCTCAGAACGCCCCTCTCTCTGAGTCTTTCTATACTGGCGGTCCTAACAGCCTGCGTGCCGCCACATCTTATTCGTACGGTCCTGGTAACTTCTATTCCGCCAAATATAACCAGAGTTTCTTCCATACCGGCGATGTCAAGCTTGAGGCCAATTTTGAGTTCCGTTTCCCTATCTATTGGAAAATTTTTGGCGCCGCCTTTGTGGATGCGGGTAACGTATGGAACTGGCGTTCAGCTGATGAACTCTTCAAAGAGGCGGGAATTGATGACTACGTAACACGTCTGCAGCTTCCTGAACCGCTTTATGACGGCATTATTAACAATCCTTACTTTGCACGTCAGATAGCCCTTGGCACAGGTCTCGGTCTAAGATTGGATTTAGACGGACTTGTGGTACGCCTTGACTTTGGCGTGGCCATTCATGCCCCCTACAAGACATTCCGCTATGATAAGGATGGAAAGCCTGACTATAACCAGCCTATAAACACCTACTTCAATATTCCTTCAGCGCTTGACGCTCTCCGCATCAACTTTGGCATAGGCTATCCTTTCTAAAATTAAATTTTTTTAAAATAAGTGTTAACATTGCTTAAATGTTGATAACTTATGTTTGCACGTGATTGCAACGTGTGAAATTTAGTGTTACATTTGCGTGATAAATTTTTTATTAACTAATTATTAACGCGTATGAAAAAAACTAAACTTTTTACGTTGTTTGCATCGCTGCTATTTTTAGCGATGCCAAGCGCGGTGCTGGCTCAGCCTCGAATCTATTCTGAGCCGGTGCCTCGAAATTTGACCTACAACGGTAATGCTCAGCTATTGCTAAGTCCGGGTGAGGTAAGAGATGGCGAATGGCAGTATAGCCTAACCTCAGGCGGCGATTGGAGCTATGCTATTCCAACAGCAACAAATGCTGGAGAATATCCTGTTTATGTCAGGGTTGTGGCAGATGATGGTCCTCGTTACAATGTGTATCTAGGTCCTATCATCGCAACTATTAATAAGGCTGCACCATCTTACAGCACAACTCCAACAGCTAAGACTGGCCTTACATTTAACGGCACTGCTCAGGCGCTGGTGACTACCGGTTTCACCGATGACGGTGTAGTGGAGTATAGGTTAGGTAATGCAGGCTCATGGGGTACTGGTGTCCCTACTGCAGTAAAAGCAGGTTCCTACACTGTGCACTACAGAATTGTAAATGGTGAGAACCATTATGATGGTGGCAACAGTTATGTGTCTGTTACTATCGGTACTCGTAACATTACCAATGCTACAGTTCAGGTTCTTCCTAATCCTATTGAGTGTACAGGTTATACCGTTAAACCATCAACTGTAAAAGTTATGGATTCAGGTATAGGCTATACTCTTATTGAGGGTGAGGATTACACGCTTACAAATGCTGGTGGATTAGCCCCAGGTAATTATACTGTTGCAGCTACAGGTAAAGGAAATTACACAGGTTCAAAATCTGGCGCCTATTCAATAGTTGGTAGTCTTTCTTCAGCCGATGTTAAACTTGAGTATGCTTCTGCTGTTTACACAGGTAGCGCACTCACTCCTGTAGAAACCGTTACAATTGGTAGCCTTACTTTGGTGAAAGGCACTGATTACAATGTTGAGTATTCTAACAATATCAATGCTGGAACTGCAACTGTTAAGGTTACAGGTATTGCTCCTAAATACACAGGTTCAGCCACTGCAACATTCAACATTACTCCAAAGCAGCTGACTGAGGATATGGTTACATTAAATGAGGACCGCTTCACCTATAGTGGTGGACCCCAGAAACCTGAAGTTTCAGTTAAAGATGGCAGTGCTGCTTTAGCTACATCAGATTACCTTCTTGATAATGCGGGTGGTACAAATGCTGATAATTACTATGTGACCGTTTATGGTGCTAATAACTACACGGGTACTGTAACCAAGATGTATATTATCTCGCCCAAAGATGCTGATACAGACCCTTCCATCACTGCTGAGTTGGTAGATGGTGATAACTTTGTTTATAAGGGAGTTAGTCAGACACCTAATATTCGTGTAAAATACGACCGTATTCCGCTTGAGGAGGTTATAGACTACACAATCTCATATCAAGGCGTTACTGATCCATCTTACAACAGCAAGATGGCTCCAATAGCCGCTGGTAATTACAATGCAGTTGTCACTTTTGTTCATAACTACGCTGGTGAAAGAGTGGTTGAGTTTACAATTAAGAAAGCTCCTCTTACCATTACAGCTGATGACTTTACAATTTTATTTAATGAGGATGCACCTGAGTATACAGCAACCTACAAGACATTCCAGGGTGGTGAGGATTCTTCAGTTCTGGATGGCACTCTTGCATTTTACTGCTCATACGCAGTTGGTAGCGGTGTAGGTACATACACCATCACACCAAACGGTCTTGTGTCTAATAACTATGAGATTACATACGTACCTGGTACTCTTACCGTTGATAAGGCTGATGTTGAGGGCATAATTGCTCCTATCGCTAATGACCTTACTTACAATGCAGAAGATCAGGCTCTTGTAACAGCTGGTGGTGCATTGGGTGGTACAATGAAATACTCACTCAACGGAATGGATTACTTTACGGATGTTCCTAGAGCTTCAAAGGCAGGTGTTTACTCTGTTTACTACATGGTTGAGGCTGACGGTAACCACAATGATTACTATGCTCCAGATCCTATCGTCGTAGAGATTGAGAAGGCTGAACTTACAGCTACAGCAGAGGATAAGGAGATTATCTTCGGTGAGGAGAAGCCAGAGTCAGAGTTCTCTATTGCTTATACCGGCTGGCAGGGTGGTGATGATGAGTCTGTACTGACAGGTACACTTGTTTATGATTGTGACTATGTTAAGGGCAACCCAGTTGGTAAATACCTTATTGAGCCAAGCGGTGTTGAGGCTGAGAACTACAACATTGTGTTTGTAAGCGGTACACTTACAGTTAAACCTAAAAATGTTTTAGACATTACAATTGAACGCAAGGATGGTGACGTTCTTGGTTACAAGGGCGTTCGTCAGGCTCCTGAAATCATTGTAAAGGATGGTGA
>JAEEGL014895389.1_pt1 | contig 11733 bp, 7 predicted proteins | sample 9134231 | NCBI WGS metagenome assembly JAEEGL01 (sample SAMN16246548, study PRJNA631951) | gut metagenome | biome: gut microbiome; feature: rumen; material: fiber-attached | host: Bos | place: Iran: Karaj | collected 2018-10
CTTACGGAAAGAAGATCACGACGTATGGAGCTTTGTTTCTGCTCGCGATACAGGTGATAGCATATGTGAGTATGATAATACCTGCTGATAAGAACTGCTTTAATTATCCTTTGGATGAATATCCTCTTTCTGGCGAAGATCAATACAATCTTTCAAAAGATGGAAATATCGTATTATTTGTTGTTGACTCGTTAAGCAACAGGGATCTTAAGAATGCTTTAGATGTAAATCCCGATGCTTTAAATGAATTAAATGACTTTGTTTATTATACAAACATGGACTGCTGTTATTGCGGCACATATCCCTCACTCACACATATGCTCACACATAATTACGTGGATATGAACGTGGGGGTAAATGACTGGACAAGGGCGGCATGGACAGATACAGATTGTGAATCATTCTATTCGGGGATGAAGTCTGCAGGCTACAAGTGCCTTTTATATACACCTGATCTGCATATCATTTGCGGAAATAATGCACCTGAAGAACTGCTTAATGGCAAATGGGACAATTTTACCGATGCCCCACTTAAGAGGGAAGTAGCTAACAGCAAGATTGTAAAGGTCATGGTAAAGATGGCTGCATACAGGATGCTTCCGGAAGTGATGAAGAACTTAGCTTATGTTGATCTTGGCGAATATTCTGATGCTGTAAGGATAATTGAAGATCCTGTGATGCATGAAAACTATGATTTTTGCGATAAATTAGAACAAAATGGATTGACTACTCATAATGGCGACAAGACCTTTGTGGTACAGCATCTCATGGGAACACATTTATTCAAGAATGATGAGTTTGGAAAGTTCAAGGAAGGTGCATCCTATGAGGAGACGACCCTTGGCTGTCTGTATATTGTAAGCGAATATATAAGACAGATGAAAGAAGCAGGAGTCTATGATAACTCTACCGTGATCATCACTGCTGATCATGGATGGGAATACGGTCAGCAGCCAGTGTTTTTTATAAAAGAGGCAGGTGCAGCGTCTGATAGTATAGAAGATACTAATGCTCCGGCATCGTTTCATGAGTTGCTGCCTACTATAGCAAGGATTGCCGGTGTTAACATGCAAGGACAGACAATATATGATTTTAAGCCTGATGAATTAAGGGAACGAACTCTTTATATCAGAAATTACATGGAGGAATATCCCGATGTGCCCTACTTTGGAGGAGATAAGGTGGGAACGGCCAATGTATATATGGGATTTACATATACTGGAGATGAAGATGATCTTTTGGAATATCTTTTTGACAGACCTTCAAAGATCATTCAGATGGTTGATTCATATTTCTAAATGAGGAAAATAGAATGGATTTTAACGAGATTTTAAAATACTACAAGGATAAGAAGGTATTCATAACGGGACATACGGGTTTTAAGGGCTCATGGCTTTGTCAGATACTAAAAAGCTGCGGTGCTCATGTTATTGGATATGCGTTAAAGCCACCGACTGATCCGAGTCTTTTTGAGTGTGCAGATATAGCTGATGGTATAAAGTCATATATCGGCGATATAAGGGACTTTGACAAACTCTGGAAAGCATTTGACAATGAGAGACCTCAGATTGTTATACATATGGCAGCTCAGCCGCTTGTAAGAGAGTCATACAAGGATCCTGTTACCACATATGAAACAAACGTGATGGGAACTGTAAATATCCTTGAATGTGTAAGAAAAAGTGATTTTGTTGAATCTGTCGTCAACGTGACTACCGACAAGGTATACAGAAACAACGAGTGGGATAAGGGATATGTGGAAACAGACTTTCTTGATGGATATGATCCATATTCCAACAGCAAGTCATGTTCTGAACTTGTGACACACAGTTATATACAGTCATTTTTAGCAGACAGAAAGATACCTGTTTCAACATGCAGAGCCGGCAATGTCATAGGCGGAGGTGATTTTGCTTTAGACAGGATAATACCTGACTGTGTCAGAGCTAGTTTTGCGGGAAAACCGATAATCGTAAGAAATCCAAACTCAACAAGACCGTATCAGCATGTGCTTGAACCGTTGTTTGCATACCTAATGGTTGCTATGAAACAGACAGAAAACTATGATCTGGCATCTAATTACAACATAGGACCCAATGATGATAACTGTGTAACAACAGGAGAACTTGTGGATACATTCACTGCTTCTTGGAACAAAAAAAGAGCAGAGATAGGAAATGATAAGCTTTACAAGGCAATAAGACAGGATATGTCTGACGGCGGTCCGCATGAAGCAAACTTTTTAAAACTTGACTGCACAAAGCTTAAAGAAACGTTTGACTGGCAGCCCAGGTGGAACATTAAGGAGACGATAGACCGAATCCTTGAGTTTGAGATGATAAGAAAGCTTGATGCTTCATCTAATGAACTTGCAGAGTGCATGAACAAACAGATTAAGGAATATGTAAAAACTCTATGAGCAAAGAACTTAAACAGATAATCAAATATGATATTGATCGCGGTTATGATACGGGAAAACTGATCAAACCCCTGCAGCTTAAGTTCATAGTAACATGGAGAAAAGCGGTTTATTACGGACGTAAGCATCCGCTCGGGATATGGTATCGCTTAAAGCTTGATCACATTTCCAAGAAAAGCGGTATACAGATACCTACTGATACAAAGATAGGCAAGGGATTATTTATAGCCCATTTTGGAACGATAATAATCAATCCTTCAGTTATAATGGGCGACAATATCAACATAGCGCCTAACGTGGTCATAGGAAAAGCCAACCGCGGAGAGAAAAAGGGTGTACCTACAATAGGAAATGATGTATGGATAGGTGCAGGTGCAGTGATAACCGGTAATATCAGCATAGGGAACGATGTTCTCATCGCACCCAATGCATTTGTTAACACGGATGTACCTGATCACAGCATTGTTTTGGGAAATCCCGCAGTTATCCATCACAGAGAAGATGCAACAAAGGATTATATAAATCACAGAGTCTGATGTTTATATTTACTGTTATTGCCGTTTTACTGGCATCACTGATAATTGCATATAAGGAAGACTTAAAGCCTTGCGAGACTGTTTGGCCGGTATGTATAGTGATGATACTTATGCTGTATATATTGGCTTTTTTCAGGTTCATGTGGATCATTGATTATATAAGCATAGCCTTTTCAGGTATAATGCTCATATGGATACTTAAGAACAACCTGTATAAAGAGATATTTGCGAAGCTTATCACACCGCAGAATATTGCGATAGCCGCTGTAATGATCGTTGCATTTATATGGCAGAAATGTTTCAGCGTGGATATAACGGGAGAGAATCTTTTCTATGCGTCTGATCTGAAGTCTTTGTATGAACTTAACGGATTTGCAAAAGCTTACGGAACCGTAATACCTGTGTATGGAGATTATCCTCCAGGCATGCAGCTTTTTGAATGGTTCTTTTTACATATGAGTCCTAAAGAGTTTAGTGAAGGACTTGGTATAGTTGGATACACTTCCCTTAATCTGATCCTTCTCATGCCGCTGCTTGGACGGATCAGATTTATAAAGAAAGCTGATACTGAAGCTGAACCAGAAGATACAGAGGTGGATGTAAGAGTCACAGAGAACAAGAAGTACAGATTCGTTTACGAGAGCTATCATGTAAAGAGCAAATACAAGGTCCATATATACGGTGACAGAGAAAAGAAAAAAGAGACAGCTCCGATACTGGAGTGGACAGTGCTGCTTGTGATAAACATTATCGTGTGCATGAGTCTGATGCTCATCCCGACAGTTGTATCAAGTCTTGGAATTGGTATTGCTTTGCCTGATGTTACCCTAGGTATAACCTATGGCATGCTGATACTTTCAGTACTGGATTCGGATCGCGTGAGTCATATATATTATCTTAGGATTCTGTTATACGGCTGCATTATCCTTCTTTTAAGAACTTGGGGGATTCTGTGGCTGATACCTGCTATTATCATCAGCATCATAAGGATAAAGAATGAGAGAGATTATGTAGAGGATATCAGATATCTGATCATTGTTCCTGCTCTGTGGCTTATTGAAGCAGCTAGCTGGATAACATTGTGCATATTAATGCATCGTCATTCTGAACTCACCGGATATATACTAAGGGCATTTAGCGGTAAGACTGGCATGATAACGGAGTTTTCTCTTAAACTCCTTGAATTCATAAAAGCTCTTACGATATCACCGATACTCGCATACAGGATCGGACTTATCAGGGTAAGTCCTTTGATTACAGTTATTCTGTTTATACTGATGCTTCATCTATTTAATAAAAAAGGCTTTCTTGATGATAAAGAAAAGAAGATCCTTTCTGTGCATGCTATAGTGATGTTTATAGTCGTATATGGCTTTATATTCTTTCAGTATCTTCATATATGGGAAAGTCCTCAGATGACGGTCATTCAGACGGTTGAAAGATATGGGATACCATATATGCTAAGTCTGTTGATTATCCTGTTTGGTTTGTTTATAAAGCTGTGTGACAGCGAAGATATGGAAGTGGCACTCAGAGAGGATAATGTAGATCGTCAGGTCAACAATATGGCTGCTAAAACAGTATATGTGGTATACGGAATATTAGTTGCGTTTATTTTGCTTTCTGCGGATTACTCTTTTGTTTCTAAGGATACAGCAAAAGAATCTGATGGTATGGTATCTTTAAGTGTTCCAGGCGCAGATCAGTTTATAAAGGAAGCTGATGCCCATGTTGAACTTATGGGCAGACGGGTGTTATACTTAACAGATGACAGTATTGATAAGAAAGCAAAGGATGCACTGAGCTATGAACTGTCACCGGTTGCGGTAGTATATGCTCAGATCACTGATGATTTTAATGCAGAAGCGTTGAACAGCGCTATAGCAAAAAGTGAGGCTCAGTTTGTTTATTGTGATATTTCGGGAGAGAACTTAACGAACGTACTCTCTGATATGTGCAAAGAGACATGGGAGAACGGACGGGTATATCAGATTAGAGCGGACGGAACGCTCGGATATATAGATTTATAAAATAAAGCGGGAGATGAGATGGCCAGAAACAATTTACATGGATCGATAATAATCACATACAGATGCAATGCCAGATGCAACATGTGCAACTGCTTTAAGGATCCATCAATGCCTGAGGATGAGATAGATCTTGCAACGCTTGAAAAACTGCCTGATATGGCATTTACGAATATAACAGGAGGAGAGCCCTTTATCAGAAAGGATATCTCCGATATCGTTGAACTGCTATATAAGAAGACTCCGAGAATAGTCATATCGACCAACGGGTATTTTACAGACAGGATAATAGAACTTTGTGAAAAATACCCTCAGATCGGTATACGTATAAGCATCGAGGGCTTAGAAGAGACCAACAATGCGATAAGAGGACTGCCTGACGGATTTAACAGAGGATATGGCACACTCAAAAAACTGGTCGATATGGGACACGGTGATGTGGGATTTGGCATGACGGTCCAGGATATGAACTGCAAGGATCTTGTACCGCTCTACGAGATGGCCAACGAGCTTGGGATGGAGTTTGCCACAGCTACACTTCATAATTCGTTCTATTTCAGAAAGACTGATAACAAGATAGATGACAAGCTCATGGTTGCCAAAGAATTTGAAAAGCTGATAAACAGGCTGCTTCAGTCAAACTCACCAAAGAAATGGGCAAGGGGCTATTTCAATCATGGTCTTATCAATTATATCTACGACCAGCCAAGACTGCTCCCGTGCGAGATGGGAACAAACGGATTCTTCCTTGATCCGTTTGGAAATGTTTTACCTTGTAACGGAAGCTGTGAGAAAATGATCATGGGCAATCTTCATGACAGTTCCTGGGACGAGATATGGTATGGTGAACAGGCAGCTAAAGTAAGGAATCAGGTTAAGCACTGCGAGAAGAACTGCTGGATGATAGGCTCGGCTTCACCTGCAATGAAACAGCGTATATGGGTTCCCGGCTGGTGGGTATTAAAGCATAAGTTCTTAAAGGGCGGAAAGTATTCTCTGTCTGAGAATAAGTTTATTGATGAAACAAAAGAAGTGTAAAACAATCACATATGTTCTTGAAGGCGTTATGGCATTTGCTACAGCGATAGCCATCGCTATGGTTAGTGATTACGGTATCACCGGTATCGAACTGATGATACCCTGTGTCTTTGCGCTCTGCTTAATCTTATATAACAAAACTTTTGGACTGTTTACTGGGGAGTACAGAACAAAAGCCGTCTCAGATTTTAAGTTTACCGGATCACTTGGCGTGATAATGGCCATAGCCTATGTAGTCGGCAGTAAGATCGATCTTGATGAGAGAGTATTTAATTCGTTTTGTGCAGTAGATGTCATATATATCCTGTTTCTGATACCATTCTTTGTTTCAATCCTTCACATTGTTTTTTTTTCGGCAGACGAAGGAAGTCTAAAGATCAATAATACTGATTCTGATAGTTCGACATTCGTAAGGATATGGCCTAAAGCGGCTGTTTATTCTATGGTGATGCTTATCTGCTGGCTGCCATATTACCTTACATATTTCCCCGGCGGGATAGGAAATGATGATTTTGAATGCGCAAAGATGTGTCTTGGGCAGATCCCATGGACCAATCATCATCCGGTATTCTTTACGGCAATTCTTAATATATTCATAAAACTGTTTGGTGGGTCAGATCTTACAGCAGCATTCGGCGTGATGGCATTTTGCCAGATGCTTATCTTATCAGCTGTTTTATCACTTGTTCTTATTTGGCTTGAATACAGACATGCAAAAAGAGGATTCATATATGTGTGTCTGGGATTTTTTGCGTTGCATCCGATCGTAGCAATGTATTCCATATACATTACAAAGGATGTTTTATTTGCATGTATTGTTGTATTGCTGACATTGCTGCTACTTGATACATGCAGGGCAGTACATGATAATGATGAACATTTACAACACAGATCAGTCTGGGTTATGCTCACTGTTCTATCAGTTCTGACGATAATCTCAAGAAACAACGGTATATTTATGATAGGGGCGCTTGCGGTATGCATGCTTGTTCTTATGAAGCAGTATCGCAAACAGATACTCATTGCATTTATTATCGTTTTCTCATTAAACGGCCTATATAAGCATGCTTTCTGGCCAGCAATGGGCATTGAGAAGCAGTCATTTGTCGAAGCGGCATCTATCCCTCTTACTCAGATCGCATATACGATCTATACGGACGGTAATACAAATACTGAGGACAGAGAATATCTTGAGAGCATCATGCCTTTTGAAGACGTTAAGAAGGAGTTTGCTCCCGGATATGTTGATACATACAAGTTTTCTGAATCATTTAACTCAGATATCATCGATAAAGATCCTGCAAGGCTCATAAAGACATGGACAAGCCTTTTAACTGATAATTTTGGGAGATTCGTTGAAGCGTATCTTTTTGAAACATGCGGATACTGGCATTACGGCATAAGTAATACGGTAGCTACTGAGGGAGTTGTGCCAAATGATCTCGGTATAGATGGGATAGATGTTATTGAGGCGATTTCAGGTCATTCTCTGCAGGGGATTCTTGCAAAACTGGTTTTAATAGCCCGTAAACTGCCCGTACTGTGTCTGCTTAGTCAGATGTCGGTGGAGTTTTTAGCGGTTATTCTTGTTACAAGACAATTCATCAGAAGAAAGAAGAGTCTTTATATCGTTGCAATGGTACCGTTTATAGTGTTATGGATCTCAATCATGATAGCAACACCTGCATACTGCCTATTCAGATACATGTGCCCAGTATTCTTTTTGTGGCCGATATTGATTGAGGAGTTTAGAATGAATTATTAAGTCGCACTGGAAGAGGACGAGTATGAGCTTTACGGAATTAGTATTTTTACCATTTTTGGTTATAACAATTATATTATACTACATTATCCCATCAAACTTCAGATATTGGTTAATATTTGCAGTTAGTTATATTTTTTATGGTTACGGTGATTTGAAAATATTGGTGGTTTTAGCTGTAGTTACATTACTTACTTATTCGGGGGGACGAGTTTTAGAAAAACATAAGCAAAAAAGTTTATTCAGAATGTTTTTCTGGGCAAATTTGGCAATTCTGTTTGTTTTAAAGTATTCGAATTTTGTATTATATGAAATGGACTATTTTGCATCTAAAGTAGGAATAACTGCTCTGGCTGGAAAAACAATTGATTTACTTGCACCTATAGGGGTATCATTTTATATTTTTCAATCTACAAACTATTTAAACGATGTATATAGATTTGACATGAAAGCAGAGAAGAATCTGATTAGATATGCTGCTTATGTATCTTTTTTTCCAGTGATTTTGTCAGGACCTATTCAGAAATCAAGGGAACTACTTCCTCAATTTAGAGCGAAAATAGTGTTTCAGCCAGAAAGCTTTATAAGAGCATTCATGTTATTTTTATGGGGTTATTTAGAAAAAGTATTCGTTTCTAACAGGCTCAAAGGAATTGTTGATGTTTGTTGGGATGACTGGAGTGCGCATACTGGTGTAGAGCCTGTAGTAGCAGCGATTGCCTTTTCATTATATATTTACTGCGATTTTTCGGCTTATTCTGATATGGCATGTGGTGTATCCAGAATGCTCGGATTTCAAGTAAAAAATAATTTTAAAAATCCATATATGGCAACCAATTTAGCTCAGTTTTGGAACAAATGGCATATTACTTTGAATGATTGGTTTATAGAAAATGTCTATATACCATTAGGCGGTAATAGAAAAGGGACAGTACGTAAATACATAAATGTTTTGTTGGTATTTTTATTTAGTGGAGCTTGGCACGGCGCAGATGTTCATTATGTTATTTGGGGGGGCTTAAATGGCTTATTACAGATAACGGGACAAGTGTTATCGCCACTAAAAAAGAGAATTTACTCAGGCATTGGGATTGATGATAATTGCTTTAGTATTCGCATGATAAAACGAACGGGAGTTTTCTTTATAATATCGATTACATGGATATTTTTCAGAGCTCCGAACACGCGTGAAGCGCTACTAGTGTTAAAAAGTGTATTTAAAGTTAGTTTTGTTGATTTCTTAAACCCAGATTTGTTTTTGATATGTGGAGATGTAACAAATACATTTTTATGTATTTTGGCAACAACTCTATTTTTGATAGTTCAAATTTTTAGAAAGGATGCAAGTAAGTATTTTCAGGTATTTAGGACACAACCATTAATATTTCAAATCCTATTTGCAGGCTTTATGATTATGGTGATTATACTGTCTGCTGTTGTAGGAAATGTAGATGTTAATACACAGTTTATTTACTATCAGTTTTGATTATGAAAAATGCAGTTACATTTGTTGTCGGCGCGATTGCTTCGGGAGTTTTTTTAGTGATGGCTTTATTTCTAGGAATAGTACTTGAGCCTAAAGATGTTTTTAAAGACAATTATACAAATATACTTAGTGTAAAGTATGAAACTCTAACAAAAACGGAAAGCCCCAAAATTATAATAATTTCAGGAAGTAGTGCAGCATTTGGATTGGATGGCAATAAACTTGCGGATATGACAGGTATTAATGTCGCAAATACAGCTATTCATGCTGGTATAGGTGCACTGTATGAGACGGAGCTTTCTAAGGCAAATATTAATGAGGGTGATATAGTACTTTTGGGATATGAATGGGGCTGGGTAACTGATGAGAATTATATGAATTCTTTTGGCACAGATCTTATTATGATTGGAATAGATGAGAAAATAGAAATGTATCAGTATGTCCCACCAAGAAAGTATAATGATATTTTAGGATATCTTTTTACATTTGCAAATAAAAAAAGAACCTATAAAGGTTGGGATGTGGGAGACTATTCTAGCGCTTATTTTTCAGATAATGGGAATACTATGGAACTTCAGCGCAATGATTCACCTATTATTGAAGTATATGAGGAAGACCCTGTCAATAATGGGAGAATAAACTTTGAAAACCCTGTTATTCCAGATTGTACGGTTAAGTATTTAAAAGACTATAAAAAATATGTTGAGAACAGGGGTGCATCTTTATATTGGATTGGTTGTCCAACATACGAGGCTGCAGTTCAATGTGATTACTCTGAACTACAAAAGGCTGCGAAACAAGTTGAAGACCAAATAGGAATTCCTTTTATAAGTAATCCGGTTGATTATATTTTCCCAGGTGAGTATATGTATGATACCATTTATCATACAAACACACGTGGTATGGAATACCGGACGGAAATTCTGTTTGAAGATCTAAAGAGAGCGGGTATTGTTAAAAAGTAGAACAATGAATAAAGTTTAGTTATATGTTTGAACTATTGATTTAGACGGTTGTAATCCCGAAGGAGAACAACCGTCATTCTTTATACCCCCAAAATCTAGGAGGACTATGAAGAGGGTGTACAACGAAAGCACAACAAACAGGTGCTGGAAAACGATAAAAGGCTTTAGAGCAAACCGAGAAGCGTCACACTCAAGAGAATATCTTCCTAGGGGCTACTGCTTTGAATAGTTTGAAATGAACAAGATTATTAAGATTGACTTACCAAAACCAAAATGTCAATAATTAATCGTTGAAACTTAATAAAGAAATACATAACCTCAGGGCAAAATATTGAATAAAGTGAGAGGGGGATTATGTGTTAAGGTGTATTGAAAGCCATCAATGCTTTAGATAGCAACTAGCAGTTGAGCACGTATATACACTCTTTAGATGGTTGTGCACTTTCCTGTGGTGCATGTAGACGGAGTTGCACATAGATAATGTGATACAGTACGAATTTGGAGAAAAATTGGTCTTATTTTTTATACAACTGAAAAACCGTATCATAAAAAGCTATAGAAGCTAAGCCAAGGTTTTACATGTGCTAATCGAAAATAGAAACTCATAGTTTTAAAGTAATACATTGAAAACTAGCAAGCTGTTAATTCTTATACATTTAGATTGCTTCAAAAGTATTCTAAAGATTGATTCTTACCTTCACTCCTCATATGCATTCTCTGAAAAAACGGTATAAATGAACTATATCTACTTAAAATCAGACTAGCAATTATGTCCATCATACTCTCAATAATATTTTTTCACTGCCAATATAACCAGCGTCAACACTAGCATGAGGACACAAGTATTCTGGTTTTTCCCATCTTTAGTCACTATGCTAAAACGTCTATTCTTCCACTTTGGTATGGGTTTTTGAAAGTAAAGATGAAATGAATAATCGTGTTTAAAAAGGTAGCTGAATCGATTGAGCGTTTTAGGATATGATTAATGAATAGGTTAACTTTTATATACTGTTAATTCTGTCCTATCAGATTTATTATGTAAAAGCAATAAATTGAACGGTGTGTTTGTTTTTCAGCTTAAGTTCTGTACAAGACTGGAAGTTAGATTGAGAAAAGAGATGAATTATCAATATTTCTGATTTTGCCATTCAACCTAATTCATGATAAAATATAAATTACTCAAATTATTATATATAAGGGGAAGATATGGACAAGATAGCGATTCTGATACCCTGCTATAACGAAGAAAAGACCATTGCAAAAGTTGTTGGTGATGCCAAGGCTGCATTGCCTGAAGCGGTCATATATGTATATGATAATAACTCTACCGATAAGACAGTAGAACTTGCAGGTCAGGCAGGAGCAGTCATAAGACATGAATATATGCAGGGCAAGGGCAATGTAATACGCCGTATGTTCAGAGAGATAGATGCTAAATGCTATATAATGGTTGACGGTGATGACACCTATCCTATGGAGTATGCCCGTGAGATGTGTGAC
>JAEEGL015548315.1_pt1 | contig 11733 bp, 16 predicted proteins | sample 9134231 | NCBI WGS metagenome assembly JAEEGL01 (sample SAMN16246548, study PRJNA631951) | gut metagenome | biome: gut microbiome; feature: rumen; material: fiber-attached | host: Bos | place: Iran: Karaj | collected 2018-10
AGAGTGCCGATATCGGACGTTTCCGACAGTAAGCGCAGGTATGAGTTTACATTCCTTTCTCGTACGAAAAAAGTGGCTCTGAACTACTGCTATGACAGGGCGAACCTTTCGGATGAAAAACTCAGCATTTTGGATAAGAATGCTGTTGGGATAAAGATAATACATGTCGCAGATGCTATGAACGCCGGGACAGAAGGCCAGTATCCTGAATGGCTGATGAAGATGCAGAACAGGCAGGGGTATTGCTTGCTCCTTTCTATCGAAGACCTCGATTACGAGAAGGCAGAACTGGAGGCGATGCTCTCTGCCGAGGATATCGATGGAAGATGGCAGGAGATCTTTTTTGCATCCGGATTGTTAAAACAGTTCAGCATTACCGATGATGGTAAGATCATTTTCGAAGGTAAAGACCTTGCTGATATGCTGGCTGATGCCCAAAAGCAGTTTACGGATAGTCAGGAAAAGGAGAAAGAACTCCGTATACAGGCTGAAAAAGAGCGCCAGGAGCGGTATAAAGCCTGGCAGGAAGAACAGGCAAAGCAACAGGCGGAAAGGGAACGCCGTCAAGCAGAAGCAGAAGCACAGCTAAAAAAGCAGGAAGAGGAACGTAAAGCTAAGGAACTGAAAAAACAGGAAGAAGAACAGCAGAGAAGAGAAGACTTCAAGAAAAATATGGCTGAGAGCTTTAAGCAGCAGATAACGCCTGTTATGGATCCTGACGGTGTGAGATGGATTCAATGTGAGTTTTGCGGGAGGATGGATAAAACCGGTGGATTTGTTTCATATGGTGGCCCTAACCATATTAATCTTGGAACTTGCAAGGAATGTGCCAGAAATAATCCCGATGCACAGGTTAAGCCTCCCGAAGAGTCCGCCAAAAAGAAACGGAACCCTCTTGGGTACTGTCCAATATGTGGGCGTGAGCTGGTAGAGAGAAATGGCAGAAAAGGACGCTTTATAGGATGCGCAGGGTATCCTAGATGTGACTTCACAGATTCTCTTTAATAAATATAAGTATGAAGTGTTGAATTCCAAAATGGAGAAGAGGGCAGGGGTTATAATGATAAAGACATTGAAAAAAACTAACTACAGGTGGCTGACTTTTGGCTTTTTTATGTTTGTGGTCAGTTTGATGGAAGTTTTAATAAGGAAAATCTGGTTAAAGCAAGAGTGGCCCAGTAAAGATCCTGACACAATATTTTTGGCTCTAGGCTTAATAGGGCTTTTTTGGTTAATTATTAGCATTGTAAATATCATAAAAGAAAAGGGCAAAAACATGGATTCAGAGATTCATGAATATGGTATTGACTATCAAAAACAACTCTCAACTTACAAAATAATCGGGATTGAAAAAGGTAAAGTTAAGAATGGCGCTTTGAAATTCCAAAAATATAGTGAGTGGAAAGAATACTTGGGGAAGGAATTTGCCAATATTGTTGATAACGAAAATGCATATCACTTCATGGTAAGCAAACTTAGAGGCAAAGAAGGACTCAAGGAATTGTTTACATTTTTAGTAGTTCCGGTGGAAATTGGCATCGCATCTCTTTTTCTTTCTATTTTTGAAAAGTTACCGATTATCAAAAACGTAGGCATGCTTGTTTTGTATATTTTTGTATTCATCTTTTTGACTAGGAAGTATAAAGATTGTAAGGCTGAATATAGTTTTATTTCCGATTTTATTGAAATTGTGTTCCCTGGGATAAGCAATAAGGAAAAGCACCATGAGCGGGGGAGCCTTACAAAAATATGATACAAACTGTGGCAATAAAAATAGCACCTTTCATTAGGAAATTGGAGAAAGGTGCTGTTTTGGAATTACTCGATTTTACTAACACGCCAGAATCTTTTTTATTGAATTTTCTTTTGCCTTCTGTTCAGGAGTATTTCCTGGACTTCTTCTGGAGACAGCTTACGGATTGCTATTGGCTCGTTCATCTTCATTTTCCAATTCTCTTTTTCTTGGTAACGCCAAAATAGCGTTTCCATCAGTTTACCTATCATACAACTACCTCCAAGCGTAAGGACGATAAATAATGCAATTAAGAATATTTTTTTCATAATCCAACAGGTCCTTAGGCTGGACCGACTCCTTCTAGATATTTATAGCATCATAACCCGTATGGTGGGGCAACTTTGAAGTACTCGTTATATTCCTGCGGCATGTAGTTTTTCGGTGAGTTTTCCATCCCATTCGATAGCTTCGTTAAGATCAGAAATAACCATATTTGCGTACATCTGGTTCTTTAATTCACCCTTTTTGAAGGTGACGTGCCTATGACCGCTAAAACACTGGTGGGCCCAGTAATTACGCTTTATGCGCATTTCATCAAGTGTTGCAAAATCATCATGCGACAGTATGGTGATATTTTTTTTCTTCTGATATTCCACGGTCTTCTGAAGCAGAGCCCCGAACGGGTCAGACTCAAAGTCGTCAAGTCTGGCAAACCATCCTTTTTCTTCATCAGCCAGGAGAGAGGCACATATGAATTTGAGACGCATCTCGACATACTGGTAGTATTCCAATAACTCACAGTATTTTATTCTGAACTCGTTTTCTGTCATAGCTGTAATACCTTGGGTTGTTTGCTGTTATGGGCAATAGTATTTGTTTTATAGGCAAAATACCAGTCGCTAGCATTTTTTCTATAAGGTTGCATGCATATGGTACCACATCATTATAGCATAACAAAGAAGTTGGCAAGCTGATTTTCAAAAAAACTTTTTTCTTATCCTATATTTTTACTAGGCAGCATGGAAGGGACCAGAGCCTAATAAAAATACCAGTGAAGAAAGGAAAAATATTTATGAAAAAAATGCTTATCACTCTTTTTGTTTTTTCCAAAGTTATTTTGGGAAGCATATCGATCAAGTGGGCTTTACCCTTGAAAGTCTTATTTGATACCTTATATTTCTGTGTCGTTATGGTGACGACTCGAGACTGTGACCATCTTGCAAGCATAATAAAGAGGCATGGGAGAGTGGCTCGTGCCATTGATAAATTTGCATACTGGATTTTATGGAGCATTCCTTGGCTACTGTATAGAATCGAGGCACCTACAGGTGACGCTCATGGCTATAGCAGACGCGAAGAGAAGAGGCGTAGTAAAGCAACAATGAAGAAGGTCAAAAGCATGACGTCGACTTCGAAAGTGTTTTTGACCATAGTGAGTCCCATTTTGATTTGGCTACTGGTCATGATACTGACGCCAAGCAGCACCGATGTCATAGATGAATTTGTTTACAAGATTTTTCATCTATCAATCAGTGCTCTTGAACTCATGGTAGTGCTTGAGTCTCTGGGAGACGATAAAAGGGACTTATAAGGTTAAATCTCCTCAGGCGGACCGGTGGGGATGAAGGTTTCAGGATCGTAAAAAACATGGTACACACCGCTCTTGCGATTACAGCCATATTGTTTAAGAAACCGCAAGGTATCATTCCGATGGGCATCGGAGGCGATACATACCAGTGTCATACCGTTGAGTCGCCCTTTCAATGCCAGATTCGCTCTTTGCTTTCCGCCGAGATCAAGATCCACGTTCTCTATGCAGATGTCCCTGCCATCTACATGATAGCAGTTCCTGAAAACCACCTCACGCCGAATGCCATCCGGGGATTCTATCTCGTATTTATGATATGCTTCAAACTTAAAAGACGAATCCTGCTTATTTAGAATGGCATCAATTATTCTTTCGCCTAAGCGAGAGAAGTAAGGTTTTACACCATTTATTTCCTTGATGAGCGTGTTGGAAAGCACGCAAATAGATAAACCACTCTCATATAACCGGTTTAAATACTCCATGTCAGCCTGGGAAAGCATATTTTGTATGTTTTCTCGGCGTGTGCTGGTGTCTCTGGCAGTGGTCTTTCCGAGACAGGAGTCCATTAACTGCTCAGCATTGTAGGCACAGACTTTATTCTCGGTATCTTTTTTGAGCAAGGTTTTGGTGAAATCCCTTAGTTTATCGCATACCGGGTCTTTGATCGTAGATAAATACTTAAAAAGATCAGAGAGAAGGAGCGTGTGGGGTTCCATTCCACAAGCGGTTTCGATGATCATTGATGTTCGCTTGATCTCACGGATTCGCTCGGCGTCTGCGGAACGGTAAGGTTGTGTTGATATGTGGGTAGGGGCGGAGAGTGAGAAACAGAGGGTGTAGTTAACTAGCCCCGGATAATTGCGCTTTTTAAAGAACACATATTGGGAATATTGTGCGACCTTATCTTTTAAGACACCCAGAGTCTGAAAGCCTGTGTCCTGTTCAAGTATGATATGATCGGAAAGGCGGTTAAATGAATAGATTGCATCAGCCTTGATGTTATATCGATTCAGCTGCTCCGGCCTCAGATTCTTTTTTTCTCTTGGGGAAAGATGATCCCCCCCAAGAAAAACACATTCACTTTGAAAAGTAAAAAAAGGTTTTACATCAAGCAGATGTATGTATAGGTCTCTTACCGAAGTACTGTGATGGAACTCTTTTTTTACAGGCTTCACATAGTAATCGACAACTGAAGCAATATACTCACGCGAATACGTAAAATTACCATATGAGGTTATGAAGGTTGTAGGCTTTTGTGGATCACATGGTATGATAAGAGCCGATACATCAGCAAATAAATGGATCGCATACTGTCTACCTTCAGGGGTCAGAGTGATGGCCGAACTATCTCCAACACCCATACGCTTAATATAATTCTTTTTTACATAGTTGCTTATTCTTGTATCGATACTATGAGGATGAAGACCATCCTTTAATTTATGCAACTGTATTTTTGATATTATCTTGTGGCGTAAGAGATAAAGAAAAAGAAGTGTGCGGTAATCAGCACGGTCTTTTCGTGAAGCGTATCGGCAAAAAAAACCGTCATAGAGTTCAAGACATGGATCGAGATCTGAAAGGCTAATATCAGTTTTGGGGTCAGGCATAAGATTCTCCTTTTTTGGCGGTCGGCGTCCGAAATGCCGTCCTGGTTGGTAAGTTAGTGGGAATTTTTGTTTACCCTTGGCATGAACAGTGTTTATGCGGTTTTAGGGCGTTTTTTAGATTTAGGAACTGTTCAACTACCATAAATCTGGGTTTTTCTGGGGTTTTATCGGAACTGTTCACGTCGTTATTTCTAGTATTATGGCTTGCTTAAAACGGAACAGTTCCGAATGGCGGTCCCCAAACAGTTATACGCATTCTTCTCCCTTCGCGCTCGAAGAGTCTCGCTGAAGGGTCTCATCGTATTGCGATAAAGCTCTTCTGGCGTTTGTCATTTTTTCTAAAGAAAGGGAAACTTGTCATCAGAGGACTCAGGAGAATTCATCTCAATAAATTCTTCAAATGATATCCATTTAAAGTCGTCCATATATTTGCATTTTGCGCAGCATTCTGCTTCGATGTCAAGGTGAAGGTCGCTAGCAATCATCTGGATCATGGCACACGGATTTTGCCCTTTTGTTCGGTCTTTGAAGCACTTCCCAAAATGCAATATCTCGTCGGGGGTGAAGGGAATCCCGCCGAAATAGCCGTATTCATTGGCCAGTTTATCGCTGTGATTACATGCTTCAATTAAACTGAGCCCCCTCCCTCTTGTAAGCAGATCGTATACCTTAGCCATGTCTGATCGATTACCATGTTTAGAGATGTAGTTCAGGCAAGGGTATAGATGAAGATTAATCGGTTTACTAGTTCCCATAAGTCCTCCTTTGATGGGCGGCTATGCCCATTTAATTGTGTTTTTTTTATTAGTCTTTGGGACGTTGTGCTGAAATAAACAAAAAAACGCCCAAGACTAGAGTATCTTCCGTCTTGAACGTTTATTGCATTCAACTATTTATCATTGCGAAAGGCTTACCTAATGGCTTCCTTTCGCCGTTTTAGAAAATTATTTTACATCTATTACTATACTACTAAAAGGTTGGGATGTCAAATTGAAGAATTCTTTACTCCTTATTCTTCGTCATTGCTATCCGTGAGCATAATAGATTTCTTTTTGGCGGTTACGCTTTCGTTTAGCAGTATGGCGTTGACTTCTGCACTGAGTATTGCTCTGAGAAGTAGCTTGAATTGGTGCCAAAAGAGCATTTCATTATAGTTTTTTTCCATCTTTTGCTTCTTTCCGGGCTTGGGCCTCTTACTGATGCTTTACGGGTTGTGGATCTTGATTTCATATTATTACATTCACAGGGAATTTTCTCCCCATACGGTGCATGGTTGCGCCCTAGGTATTTTCAACTTTTGGTTGAAAGATTTTTCACTCCGTATATGGTATAATTTATATAAAAGATTAGATGTTTGGAAAAAAGCCAATAAGTAGAAAACAAAGGACGTTGAGGTGTTGTTCTATGAGAGGATCAGGTATTAAATATGCCATTGAACATACAGATCCGGAACTGGGTCAAGCTATTTGGGATGAATTAATGACACCAAATCCATCGGCACACGAAATTCGAGAAGAAAAAGCGCGGGAAATCGAGGCGAACGCACTAAAGGCTAAAGCCATATATAAGACTGAAACGCTCACCAACAGGCTTTTGGATATTGATGGCATAACTAAGGAAACAGCGGCATCCGTGCTGGATTTCGTAAAAATGGATTTAGCTAGGGTTGGTCTCTTAGAAAAGTTCTTGGATGACCATCCACACGCATTGTCAACCGAAATCTTAAACTTTATTTCGAAGCAAGAGGCGATCGGCAAAGAGGAAGCTACCTTGTCTGACTGTGTGGACTTGTTGGACGGTGCCGAAACCTTGGATGCACTTTGTAAGGATGGCTGCAAAAATCCGATGACTGAAGAGAAAATAGAAGCATTCATTGCAAAAGTAAGGGAGGCAGACAGATTATAATGAAAATCTGGCTTGATGACCTGCGTCCGGCGCCACCGGAATACGAAGCGGTCAGATCAGTTAACGAGGCGATCGCGCTTATATGTGAGGCAGAAGACAAAGGCATTGCTATAGAGGTATTAGATCTGGATCATGATCTTGGAGATTATGCTGTAGATGGTGGGGATGCAATTAAGCTTCTTGATTGGCTCGCTGAACGTGAAACTTTCTACCCGATTGAGATACATACAGCGAATCCCGTCGGAAGGGCTAATATGGAACGAATGATTGCGAGGTATTGGGAAACTTCTGATCAATAGGGTTGATTTGTGTAGTAGAAGGCCGGAAAAACGGAGGCGGAAATGAGTATAGTCAGAATAGAATCAAATGGACCTAGAGAACTCACCGTTGAAGAAAAGCAAGAGATTGAAGAGGCAAAAGAGTCTCCGATCATAGCGGATGATGATTGCCCTATGTATTCATTTGAAGAATTGCAGAAAATGCACTCCAATAGGAAATCGAAGCACGCTGCGTTGAGGCTTAACGTATGCAAAGAAAACTCAGATAATGAAAAGAAACCGGAAAACAAAACCATTTAATATTTGAATCATAGACACTCCGAAAAAAGAGAGAAAGGAGTAGAGCCATGGGCTGGGAATTAAGAAGTTACCAACTTGCTGAAATGATCATGAGGTATACAGATAACAAGGTGCCTTATGATGTTGTTATCAAGAAGGCAAGGGATTACTGTCAAGCCAACCCGAGACGACTTTCGGATCTGTGGTCGCATGTCGGTGATGACTATGTGGCAAAAAGTATTGCTGGGGGAATTACCGGTAAGGAATACTATTAACATGAAAAGCGCATGAACTTGAGGCTATACTGACAATGAAAAACGAAAAGCATACAGTATATTTTGTATCCGGAAACGACAACAGAATAAAGGATAGGCTCGATAAAGCCAAGGATGTGTTCGCTAAAGATTCTGAACTTAGAATCATTTACAACGAGACGATCAGTCAGAAAAATAGGCAATTTATTGAAAACCTGGCAAAATCACATGACAATGTGTGTTTGATCAAGATTGGTAATTATAAAAAACGTACTTCCTTGGTAATGGGTTCTGCAATAAGAGAAATACATAAAGATGAGCCGGATGCAAGAATCGTAATCCTTAGCGATAGATACATGTCGAAAAAGATGCTTGAACTTGAGGAAAATGGGGTCTTCTTTTATGGTGAGTGGAAAGGCATGGACAATTCTTACAACATGAAGATAGCTCCTTTGTTCGATACCGATAACGACAAAAAAGGTCGGATTTATATCCTGATCGACTACGAGAACGTAGGCTCTCGCGGTCTTGTGGGTTCGGAATATCTCTCTAAAGAAGATTCTGTGACTTTATTTTATAGTGCGGGCAATGCCGGTATCGAAAGATGTCATATTGAGGCTCTGACCGGGAGAACAGCTCAGTTTGATATAATAAAGCTCAAAACTACCGGGAAGAATGCACTGGATTTTTATATTGCAACTCGTGTTGGGCAGATAGCAGAATATGATCCTCTGGCAAGGATCATTATAATTTCAAATGATGCCGGTTATGGCGCAGTGAGAGATTATTGTAGTTTATATTCAGACCTTAAGCAACCTGTGCTTATCTGTGATGATATCGAAAAAGGTATAGCTGCGCTCGGAGCGGATTCTGAACGTCATCAAATGATAAAACATAACCGAGAGAAGTTGTCGATTGAATCTGAATACGCCGCATATTGTGAACGCAGGAGGATAGGGCGCATTATATCTGACAGGCTTGAGGGGACCGGGTATGAAAGTTTAGCATCACAGATCAGAAATCTGATCGAGAATTCCCAAAGTCCAAAAGACAGGTATATAGCATCACTGAGAGAATTCGGTCGGAAGGACGGGATCAAGATATACCGGATAATGCGGGAAGTCGTGTGAAAAACAGACAATTGACCACAATGGGGGTCGTACAAATACAAGGAGGAACCTATGTCTCAGAACAATTTTATATCCTTTTTACAGCAGTTGCTTACAATGGTGGAACCCGGAAATGATGAGTCGTTTGAACTGGCAAAACGGGCATTGGAAACAATGATTACTTTGGCAAGGTATTCCAAAAAGGTGGATGCGAAAACGAATCAAATGATGACAGTTGCCGAGGCACGTTTTATAAATCTGGTGGAAAATGCCTCCATTTATGTGGGGAAACCCGGCGAATTTATCGAAAATTCAAAGCGCAGACGTCGTCTGGAAATGTCTCTGTACCCTCACTGCTGACAAATGACCATGAACAATATTCAAATAGGTAATCAGATACTATATGTAAAAGATTATTACTGCGCATGGAACGAGGAGTATCCCGCGAAGGATAACGGGAAACTTTGGCTTTACGTCAACATTACCGACACCTGCAATGGACGTTGCCCTTTTTGCATAAATCCGGGTGTCAGTAAGGGCGGATCAAAAGTCGATCCTGTCCTCTTTAAAGAGTGTCTTATCCGCGTAAAAGAACACATAGAGGGAATCTCGATAACGGGTGGAGAACCGATGTTATTCCCAGGACTCGTAAACGACATTATTCGGATATCGTCGGAAGTACTTGGGGACGATATTGAAAAAGACCTGGTGACTAACGGAACCGGTTTTTCTTCCATCGCCGAAAATATTGATGTCGGGGCTCTTGATTCGATTCATTTGAGCCGCCATATGATAAGCGATAATGATAATGACGCTGTATTTGGTTTCAATACAGTGCCGGCCGTGGAGATCGCGGGAGTAATATCCAAACTTTCTGACCCGGCGAAAGTTGTTCTGAATTGTCTTCTGATGTCCGAAGGTATTGACAGCAGGGAGAAAGTAGCAGGATATCTCGATTTTGCTGCCGAGATGGGCGTTCGGAATGTAAGCTTCATCGGGATGAGCAGACATAACGAGTATTGCAGAGTGCATTATATAAACCCGACAGGGCTGAATCTTTCTGAAGATTCACGGTTTCATATATGGAATCAATATCATGATCATGACTACTGCAGGTGCTGTAGTGGAAATTATGACGCCGCAAACGGGTCTGTCCGATTCTATTGCAGATGCATAGGAGTGCAGAAAGCACCTTATGCAAGACAGATCGTTTATACTGCCGATAACCGCCTCTTGGCAGGTTTTTCGGGACAAGAGATAAGGTTGGATGGATTATCATGAAACAATTTAAGATTGGAATGTACGGTGGGAAATTCCTTCCTTTTCACAAAGGGCATAAATACTGCATTGAGACAGCAGCCTTAGAGTGTGAAACCGTGTATGTGATATTGTTCTGGGGCGGTGCGGATGAAGAAAAGATCATTCGCGAACAGCCTGAAAAATGGCTGTCTGTTGAAGAACGCATTATGCAGATGATCAAGATAAGTAACGAAGCAGGAAAGATGGCAAATGTCCTTCCTTCAATCATCGATATCTCCAGATTAAGACGTAGGGACGGCTCTGAAGATTGGGAAGCAGAAACACCGCTGGTAAGGAAGATCGTCGGAGATCACTTGGATGCGGTATACAGCAGTGAGGAGTCTTACGGGGAATATTTTAGCAGGGCTTATCCCGAAGCCGTGCACAGACTCGTGGATGTCGATAGGATCCATTATCCCATCAGCGGGACTCAGATACGTGCTATGGAGAATGAAGAGGACAGATTAAAGTGGATAATCTAAAGAAAAGTTTTAAAGAACTCAAATGGTATGAGTACCTTATGGGAGCAGTGATGATATTCATTGCTGCTAGAGCCATGGTACTTGGATTCACGGAAGGTTCCGCCGATGGGAATCCTGCATGGCTTACTGTGATCAATTTCATTAGCGCGGTCTGCGGTGTGATATGTATCTTTTTTACGGCAAAAGCCAACATCAGTAATTTTGCTTTTGCTACAGTAAACACCGTAGTCTACGCTATCTATCTGGTTTACTGGCATATCTGGGGAACTGCGGCGCTTGAAATCTTGTTCTATATTCCTATGAATTTCATATCCTGGTATTTCTGGGCAAAACACAGGGACAGGGAGATAACGCAGAAGACGAAAACTAAGAAGCTGAAGCTTTGGCAGAATGCGATTTGCGCGATAGTCATAGTCGGAGCTGCCTGCGTTTATCATATGATTCTTGTAAGGCTTGGTGGAGAAGTCGCATGGTTTGATGCTTTTACGCTCAGTATAGGTGTTGTTGCAACTGTTCTTGAACTGTTTCGATACCGTGAACAGTATGTTTGGTGGATCATCACAGATGTGGTATCTGTCGGGATGTACATAGCGCATTTTGATGCGGTCTATCTGACAAAGAGAAGCATCTATCTTGTCATGGCGGTGATCGGGCTGATCAACTGGGCGAGACTCAACCATGACAGAAACACGGAGAATGAGTAAACATACAATCATAGACAAGCACAGCTTACAGTTGTCATTTTGAATTGCTATCGACTTTTTTTGCCTTTCATGTCAGGGCGGCTTCAGGAAAGATATTCAGGAAGGAGTAAAAGATGCCAAGATATAAATTGAAGTATATGTTTGATTTTGGGAGCGGTGTTTGCCTGTGGAGCGGGGATCAGGTAACTGAAGGTTTTTTTCATGATTATCCTATTGTACTTGAAAAACTACCCATATCGGATGAAATTAAGGCTGAATTGGAACGTTTGATCTTATGGCATGATGAAGCCTTGGATTGGAGCAATCCGGGAGGGCCGCTTCTTTGGGATGAGAAACAGATAGGGATATTCAGTGAGGCGGCGGAAAAATGTTATTATCGCTTATGCGAGGAACTGGGATCTGATTTTGATGTTGAGCTAAGCAAACAACACCTGATCTGATAGTAGCCAGCGCAAAATATTCTTTGCAAACCACGATATTGACATTGGACGAC
>JAEEGL016965105.1_pt1 | contig 11733 bp, 9 predicted proteins | sample 9134231 | NCBI WGS metagenome assembly JAEEGL01 (sample SAMN16246548, study PRJNA631951) | gut metagenome | biome: gut microbiome; feature: rumen; material: fiber-attached | host: Bos | place: Iran: Karaj | collected 2018-10
CAACCGCGCCCTCATCGTTTCGACTTCGGCATGCGGTGTGCGTTGCAGGTTCTGCTTTAGGCGCAACTACCCCTTCCAGGACACGCAGAACATCGCAAGCGAAGTTTCGAACTGGCTCGACGTCCACACGAACATCTGGGAAATCATCCTTTCGGGCGGCGATCCGCTGACCCTCGGCCCGGGCGCATTCCGCGACCTCATCGAAGCGATTGCGTTCCACCCCTCCGTCACGACGCTCCGCATCCACACGAGACTCCCCGTGATGCGCCCCGACCTCGTGATGCAACATTTCGAACTCTTGCGTGAACTGCCGGCCCGCTTCAACTGCGTCCTCGTCGCCCATGTGGACCACGAGGACGAACTCGACGAAGAATCCGCCACAGTCTTTGCGCAACTCAAGTTCAGCGGCTGGACGCTCTTGAACCAGAGCGTCATGCTGAAGGGCGTGAACGACGATGCCGAAACGCTCGAACGCCTAAGCCGAAAGCTTTTTGAACAAGGCGTCCTCCCCTACTACCTGCACCAGCTCGACCACGCGAAAGGCGTTGCGCATTTTGAAATCAGCGATGAACGAGCCAAGGAGCTTATCGCGCAAATCCGCACTAAGCTCCCCGGCTACCTCGTGCCGAAACTCGTCCGCGAAATCGCCGGCGAAAAAAGCAAGACGCCAATTTAGACAAGAACTTGACTGAATTCGTTTAAAACCAGTACCCTACGCCCAGCTGGATTTTATTCAGCCAGTAGTAAGAGCCAACCATTTTTTTATCAATGTATTCATACAGCTTTTCTGTATGTTCCGTTCCCGTTTGCATATCAGTGAAACTCTGCACCCCGGAAACGGTGTAACTTCCGCATTTTTCATCGACGGTTACGAGATCCGTAAACTGGTATGAAATATGCACATCGACAAACAGTCCGAACGAAAACGTATGCCCCACGCCGACAGAGCCCCCGGCGCCAAAAATGCGGTCTTCGTGGCATTTGTCCTGCCGATGTTCTTTCGGGATATAGAACTCACTTTTTCGCATAAGCAAAAAATCAAAAACCGGGCCTGCCTCGAAATAAATTATTTCTGGAATCTGGAACTGCGCCAGCACAGGTATTTCTAAATAAAATAGATAGTCTTTATTATGCCCCTCCCAGGAATTACCATCCCCACAATCGCAGCTACTCACCCCCGTTTGCGAATCCCCCGAAATAAAATAGCGGTAGTCCAGCCCGACCGAAGAATGCAGCGCAAAGCGATTCGATAGCTGGTACAGCGCATCAAACGAGAGCGTCGCACCATACCCGACTCCGTCAGCATATATGCCCCAGGGGGTATCGGTGATTTCACCCACGTTATTGAGATTCAAGTGAGTCCCCAATCGCAAAGGCTTATCGGTCGAAGCGGGCGCCGATTCGGCCCCATTGGCAAGCAACAAGACAACCACGGCGATTTTCATCACTTTTCCAAACAACATATTTTCCTCCTAACACAATTATTTAATCATTTCTTTCACGTCCGAGAATTCCGTTAATGCAATCCTCGAATTCTGTGTCATTATACTTTCTAATCCCGTACGCACCCGATTCCATTTTGTTTAGATTGGGCGCATTTTCTTCACGGCACTGTTCTTGCGTAATATTTGGAATTTCACGGTTATATGCATTGCAAATAACATTACCCGATGTCAAAGTCACGGACACACTATCCATAAATCTCGCATAATTCAATTTCAAATCAAAAGCGTGTCCCTCATAAGTAAACTTCATACTCCTATTCGTTTTTTCTTGCACTATAATTCCATAATCTTCAGCTAAAGATTCAACATTCCGAGCACCATAGAACGGAGTTTCAATCTGAATAGAATTTTGACAGTCCAAGAACATGAATAATTCTTCGACAAAAACGGATTTCATATAATCATAGTCCTCAAGTTCTGCAATATAGAACTCCACTTTTCCATTATCAATTTTTAGGAAATCCTCATCGGCATCATTCAGGCAACTCATTTCACCCTTAGCATCAATCAATCTGCACGGCAACATTTTCCAGATTCCATCAAGCTTTCCAGACGATCCTCCAACAAGGAAAATTGTCATTGTCGATTCAAAACCGCCATTACCATCTGCATACAGTACCGTTGGTCGTATCAGCGTCAAAGTATCGCCTCGGAAGCCATAGGCATACGTATTTGAATCACCGTAATAGAAATCAGGATCATACATAAATGATTCGCCATTCTTGAGGCATCCACCCACTTGCTCAGCAACAATCGTTAGCGAGTCTTGAGTTTCATTAACAAGAGCTTTACCGGAATACACCATACGGGCCGATGCAAAAGCAGCCAGCACATCATTATTGCTCGTCCCGTCATTCGAGGATGCATTCGTTTTGCGAACGAGAAGACCCTTTACGCAACTTGCAAATTCCTCACTATTGTCTTTACGGTAGCCCAAGCTCCCTTTGCCATTTTCATAAAGGTAATCTGCATTTTCTTCGCGGCAAACTTCTAAAGAGGCATCATTACGTTCACTCAAATATGCTGTACAAGAAAGCCCTTCAGAAGACAATGTTACAGAAGCAGAATCGTATATTTGCACATAATCTACATTCAATTCGTATTGGTGTTCTTTATAAACGAATTTCATATTTTTATTCGTTTTATTCTGGACTGTAAATCCCTTACTGGAAAGATCATTATCCAAACTTTCCGCATGACCACGCAAATCAAAACCTATACGATCTTCAGGCCCAGACATGAACATCGCAAGATTTTGAACAAAGCCGGAATTCATATAATCATACGTTTTATTTTCAGAAACACGAACTTCCACGCTTCCATCATTGAATTGGATAAAAGAATTTTCGATTTCATTAGAACAAATCTGTTCACCATTAAACATGACACAAGGCAAGTGCATCCATACACCATTCAGCTCACCGGATTTACCTCCAATAAGGTAAAATTTCATGTATTGCGGAGAGCCGTTTTTATTATCGGTGTAGGTATACGACAAGACAAGCGTGTCACCCTTAAAATCATAAGCAAAAGCCCTTGAATCGGCATAATAGAAGTCGGAATTGTAGGCATAAGCGCCATTATCCGTCTTTAAGCATCCGCCAAACGTTTCATAAACAATTGTCAAGGAATCTCGGGATTTGTCAACCTGCACCTTGCCCACTTGCGACACGCGTGCAGAAGCAAACCGGGACGCTATAAGCTTGGTGTCGACATCCGAAGCCTCACCCATATTCGTATCTTCGGTAAAACCTGAACACCCCGCAAATACGGCCAGGCAAGCAAGGCAAACAGACAGAATCCCTTGTATAGAGCATTTATTCTTTTTCATTTTTTTCTCCAACTTTTTTGCTCAACGGAAAGAGCTGTAAATTCAATCGATAAACGCGGTCGTAACTTTTCACATTCGACACGATATCGGCCACTTTTTTGCGGAAGGCATCAAGTTCTGCGGCAAGGCGTTCATACGCATCACGGTCAAGCCCCATCGTCATTCCCGAAATGTGGCGGTAATCGCGTGAGTACCGGTCCAATGCATCGACCGCCAAACGCGCATACTGCTTTTGCATATCGATAACCGTCGCCGACATGACTTCACGGGAACTAGAAATACCCTCGCTAGTCTGATGGTAATTGCCACACTCGTCCTTCTTCAAAAGCCCTAGCGATTCCTGCAAATCCAAAGATTCACGCGCTTCAGCCGCAGAGATGGCCGGGACAAGCGTATGTCCCATTTCCAGCGGGCTTGCGCCAGGCATAATCGGGGCCAGTTCCCTTAGTACCGGGTTCGCCCACGACGAGAAATACGCGAACGCCTTCGCTTCCAGAAATTCCACGCGGTTTTCCTGCGCAATCTTCATCATCTTTTCAAAAGAAGAACTACGGACTTCGGCACGAGGCGAATCGCAAAACGAAACCATCAAGCGGAAGTAATCCGCCTGGGCGCCAAACAGCCCCAACGCCAGCAAGACCTTTTCTACCGCGACCTTCGAAAGCCGAGTTTTTCCGTCACAGACAAGCTTCAGAAACCCGGACGAAGCAAACCCCGCCAGTTTTGCAAACTCGCGCCACGTAAACGCCGAGCATCTTTTACGGCTCTCGTAAAAGTCTCGTATGTACTCGCGGTAGTTTCTGTATTCAAAAACGGATTTCATTTTCAGTCATCAAGTTTATCTGTTATAAAGATAAAATAATCAACCAAGCAAAACAATATTTATGAAACAAAAATGCATAAATTTTATAGAAATTTGAGTATTTTTAAATTTTTCAATAATTTTTAAAATCATATAAGAAACAAAATGTTTCATATACAAGGGTAGAAAGGACAAATACTTTCAAGACAAACGCGGCATCCTATTTTTTACCGCCAAACCAGGAGTTTATATCGTCCCCTTCTTTCATCGAAGAATTCAGACTTTCGAGCCCCTCGCCCAGCACGACCGTGCGGATTCCAGACTGGGCAAAAACAGACTGCAGGTATTCCGTACCGCTACGCCCCGCCTCGTCCTTGTCCAGACAAAGCACAACGCTCTTGTTCTTGAAGAGCGGGAGCCATTCCGTCTTGAACGAACGCACACCAGGGATTCCGATCGCAGCAATACCCTGTCCCAGGAACGTGAGCGTATCGACCACGCCTTCGCACAGGTAAACCCATCCCGGCCTTTGATCCAGAGCAGAAACGTTATACGGATACGGCACGGTTCCGCGCAAATTCAGTTCCTTAGGAACGACCGTACTGTCGATGGCACGCGCCTGGAAATAAAACGAGCGGCGCTTTGCATCCAGATAAGGGAAGAATAGCGGATGCTTGTAGTAGCGCAAGTTTCCTTTTTCACTGAAAAGCCCGACATATTTCAGGACTTCCAGATCATAGGTTTCTTTAAGCTTGTTATTGAGCGCCCCATAATCCGTGATCGTGCGCAGCAGCATCTTGTCCCAGATAGGCTTGTAAATGCGACGACGCGCCAGATAGGCGGCTGCAGGAGTCTTGTCTACAGGGCTCAGCATTTTAAGGAACGAAAGGATGATTTTTTTCCGTTCATCTTCGCTCACCAGCTCTTTTACCGGTTCCGGAGAATGGTATTCAAGCGCAGCATCACGTTCGGCATCTCTCACGGCCACCCGCGAGGCAACAGCATTCCCTTGGGCCGGAGGGTTCGGCACCGGTCGCCCCGAGTTCGAAGCCACCCGGGCTTCCGGACGGTTGGTAGCGCGGTTGTTCCCCGGCAGCAAAAAATGGTACGTTTCCTTGAGCCAGTTGAGAGCCTCGACAAACGAACAATTCTTGACGATCTGGACAAGCGAAATCACATCGCCACGGACATCATCACAGACCCAGCAACGAAACGTTCCGCGTTCCTCGGAAAAAGAAACCGAGGGAGTCCTGTCGTTATGCGAATGACGTTGCGGGAAGAAACACCGGCAGCGTCCACGTACCAGAGGTACGCCTAAATCCGCAGCAACAGCGGTTATCGAAAGCGCAGCCTTAAATTGTTTCAATTCATCTTCTGTCATGACGGAAAGAATATATATATTTTCGGCATGACAATCCTAGAAAATGTACCGATGAGCGAACACACCTCCTTTAAAGTGGGTGGTCCCGCCAGATATTTCGTCAAGGCAGAATCCGTAAACGACATCGCGCAGGCGCTTGAGTTCGCCAAGGAGCAAGGGCTCCCCTATTTCATTCTCGGCAAGGGCACAAACCTGCTCGTCTCCGACAACGGGTTCATGGGGATTGTCATCCAGCTCGGCAAGGCTTTTTCCGAAATCACGAATCTCGGAAATGGAAAGGTTCTCGTCAAGGGAGCCACGCCACTTGCACGGTTCGCCCGCCATACCATCAACGAAGGGCTAGTCGGCATCCACAAGCTGGCAGGCATTCCCGGAAGCCTCGGCGGCGCCATCTACATGAACGCTGGCGCATACGGACAGGACATTTCCCAGACTTGTACCGAAGTCGAGTCCATCGACGAAGCGGGGAACATCCACAAAAGAACGGCTGACGAATGCAAGTTCGACTACCGCCACAGCGTTTTCCAGGAACTCGCCGCCAACGGCCATCAGGAATTCATCTTGTCAGCAACATTCCAGCTGACGCCCGCCGCCAACGAAAACAAAACCGTCCAGGATCTCGAAAGCGAAATGCAGGAATGTATGGAAAAGCGACGCAAATCGCAGCCGCTTTCGATGCCCAATGCAGGCAGCACCTTCAAGCGGCTCCTCCTGGGGGCAGCGGATACGCCCAATCAAATCGCCCCGGGCTACTACATCGAGCAGGCAGGGTTAAAGGGATTCCGCATCGGAGGTGCCGAAGTGAGCCAAGTTCACGCGAACTTCATCGTCAATGCAGACCACGCGACTGCAAACGACATCAAGGAACTCAGCGAATACGTCCAGAGAGTGGTCGCCGAAAAATTCAACATCCACCTCCAGCGCGAAATTATATTGCTTGGGGATTAAGACTTTTTAAGCTTCTACGGTTTCGGCATCAACCGCATCGTCGTCATCGCTCTCGTATTCTTCACTCGGGAGCGGATCAAAACGGTTGAGGATCCAGACGATCAGCACATAGACCATACCACCGATAAGTCCACCAAGCGTATCGGCCACCAAGTCAAGAGCGCTGGAATCACGCCCGTCCACAAAACTCTGATGGTATTCGTCCGTGCAACCATAGGCAAGAGCAAGGCCCATCACGATCAAGACCTTGAGCCAAGTTTTGGCAGACCACTTTCCGCGAGACCACCACAGGCAAAAACAACCTGCGAGCGTCGCATATTCACAAGTATGCGCAAGCTTATCCCACACATGCGGGAACCCTTCCAAATCTGCAGAAGTCATGGAAGAAATCTTGAAGATAATTGCCATGCAAAGAATGGCGGGCACTTTTCTGAAAAACGGATACTTTTGAAATAAAGATTCGAACATGGCGCCAAATCTAGCATTTTCAGGAGTCACTCGTTTTTAAGCAACTGCTTGGAAACGACGTTTTTGTACTCTTCTTCGGCCGACATATCGTTAATGCGGTTACTTTTCTTGCCACCTTCGTAATTGTCGAAATAGCAGTAAGTCTCGTAAACCTTCTTCGCCTTGATTTTTTTGCCGTTCGTGAACGTGACTATCACTTCGAAATGGGCCACCCGGTTTTGCTTCAGGCGGATCGGAAGCTTGAACGAGTTGGTCGTCAGTTCGTCGTCAACGAACTTCTTGATAATCTTGCCCTTGCGTTTCACGACGATGTGCTTAATTTGTTTCAAGTCAGTTCCAACAAGTCCCGTCACGCTAAAACGGAGCGTCGCCGGAATATCCCTCTCTTCGGGAAGCACGTGGATACGTTCACGTCCGGAACCTTCGACAACAACGGCCAACTTGAGTGTTTGCGGTTGTGCAGTCGTATCCTTGACGAGTGCGGCCTTGCGTTCGCTAGCCTTGGTCAGTACCGCCGCCATCTGCGATGACACGAAATTCGTATGCCACGTATGGCAAACATATTCTACTTCGCCATCGCTGCAATTTGCAACAAAGTGTTTCGGGCCAAAAGCCGTGGAATCTTCCCATTCAAAAGTCCGCTTGTACAGTCCACTTTCGGGAATGGTATCGCGGATGCCAAGCACCGTGACAAAAGCGCCAGGAACAAAGAGAGCTTCCAGAGAAACGCTCGGTTTTCCGATATATTCATTCAGAGCCATCGGCTTGAATTCACCCTGAGTACGTTTGATAAAGCTTTCCGCATTTTTCTTGTACAGATCGTCAAACTCTAAAAGTTTCGAGCCCAGGCTATCGAGGTTGATCTTGGAAGCATGAACTCCCAACTGCGCCGCCATTTCGGTCGACAAGGAATCAATCGTTTTCGCAAGGAAGATCGTTCCGGAACTGGCAAGCGGAAGGACTCTAACCCCATTGACGTTTGCAAGCATCGTCTGCCCGCCCGTAACAATCGACAAGGAATCATTCTTGGGGACGACTTCCAGACGGCCTTCCTTGAGGGACGCCACTTCCAGACCATCAGAATTTTCCATAAATCCCGCGGTACCGCGAACAATCGACTTCAAATTTTCGGTCTGGATTTCAAATTCGTCCTTGACGACCTGCTTTTGCACATCGAACAGCAGTTTACCGTAATGCAGCGAAACGGTGATCCGTTGCCTTAAGGAATCAACCATCACCGCATCAAACGCGATCTCGGTCTTTCCATCGGCCTTGAGGACGGATCCATCCGACACGACCACCACAACAGAAGAGGCGGGTTCCACGGCCAGCAGGGATTTTTCTTATATTTTTTCTCCGACTCCAAGAGAGCGGGCATTTTCGTTCAAAAGCTTTAGCGAATCTTCGCCATTTATTTCACGGACCACCCCTTTAAAAATCTGTCCAACGGCTCCATTTTCACCATTATTTGACGTTTTTTTCTGAGCGGATTCCGAATTCTCGCCACATGCAATCAAAGGCAAAGATACAGCAAAAACGAGGGCAAAATAGAAAAGCCCCGTTAAATAACTCTTTGTCAGATGCAAGTTTACCATTATTTTTAATCTAGTAATAAAATTTCAAAAAAGAAATTTACAATTACTTTTTTTCCCCCGATATCCAAAAAAAAAGAGCTTTATCACATGTTTTGGCAAAAGCGACAACAAATAGCAAAAGAAAAATAACAAAAAATTCTATTTTTGGGCCTATGAAAGCGATTACTCTGAAAGCCGGGCGCGACAAGTCCGCCCTCCGTTACCATCCCTGGATTTTCAGCGGCGCCATTGACGAAATCGTAGGCGATCCGCAATTGGGCGATGTTGTTGAAGTTTACAGCTACCACAGCGATTTTTTGGGTCTGGCGGCATACTCCCCCAAGTCCCAGATCCGTGGGCGTTTCTGGACCTTCGGGAACGAAGGAAAGAACACGAAAATCGACCGCGAATTCTTTAGCGACATTCTGGACCGTGCCATTGCAGCACGCAAGAGCCGCGGGTTCGACATTAACAACAAAGAAAATGCGTTCCGCCTCGTCAATGCCGAAAACGACGGCATTCCGGGTTGCATCATCGACAAATACGCAGACATTTACTCTGTCGAAATTCTCGCTGCCGGCGCCGAAGTCAACCGCCCGGTCATTTACGAACTGCTCGCCGAAAAGACGCACTGCCGCGGCCTTTACGAGCGCTGCGATTCCGAAGTCCGCAAAAAGGAAGGCCTCCCCCTCCGTACGGGTGTCGTCTTTGGCGAAGTTCCCGACGAACCGGTGATCATCAACGAAAATGGCATCCTCTTCCCCATCGACGTGAAGAACGGACACAAGACCGGTTACTACCTCGACCAGCGCGATGCCAGACGCCGTGTCGGCGAACTCACTGCCGGCAAGAAGGTTCTCAACTGCTTCTGCTACACTGGCGGTTTTGGACTTTACGCACTCCGTGGCGGCTGCGACCACGTCTACCAAGTGGACGTTTCCAAGGACGCCCTGAAGCTTGCCAAGGAAGGCATCATGCGCAACAAGCTTGCCACAGCCAAGGCAACCCACGTCGAGGCTGACGTGTTCCAGTACCTGCGCAAGTGCCGCGACCGCGCCGAAACGTTTGACTTTATCGTGCTGGATCCGCCCAAGTTCGTTGAATCGAAGGACAACCTGCAAAAGGGCGCCCGCGGTTACAAGGATATCAACATGCTCGCCATGAAGCTCCTCGCCGAAGGCGGCATGCTCGCCACGTTCAGCTGCTCGGGTCTCATGGAAATGGACTTGTTCCAGAAAATCATCGCCGATGCAGCCGCCGACGCCCACCGTCGCGTACAGATCATCGAACGATTCGGCCAGCCGATGGACCACCCCGTCAACACGGCATTCCCCGAAGGGCAATACCTCAAGGGACTGCTAGTGCAGGTCGTTTAAGCCCCCATCGTCCGCAAATTTTATATACTTGTAATCATATTATAAGGAATTTCGAACACTTTTTTAAAGGACTAAAAAATGTACTTAATGACATACGACATAGGCACATCCTTTATAAAAGCTGCACTTACCAAAATAACCGACAAGATTGAATTCGTAGGCGCAACCGTCATGACGACCCACACCACCTCCACCATGAAAGGTCGAGGCGTGGAACAGAACGCCGAGGAATGGTGGGATTCGATTTGTCGCGGAACCAAGGAAATCCTTAAAAATAACGGCATTACAAGTGACCAGATTGCAGGCATCAGTTTCTGTTCGCAAATGAACGGGACCGTCCTTGTCGACAAAAACGGTGACGTCGTCCGCCCGCCGATGACGTTCCTCGACAGACGCGCCGACCAGGAATACAAGGACTACTTCAATCACGGGATCCGCATTCACGGGCTTAACGTCTGGAAGCTTTTAAAAGCGCTCCACCATACCAGAATGGTTCCGGTCGGTGCATACGGACCGATCTGGAAATACAAGTGGGTGCAAAAGAACGAACCCGAGAACTTTGCCCGCGTCCACAAGTTCCTCGACGTCGGGGACTACCTGCTGTACAAGACGACCGGCAGGTTCTTGCGTACCGAAGACTCTGCATTCTGCACGGCCCTTAACGACTGCCGCGAAGGGCATTCTGGCTGGAGCCACACCATGGCAAAAGCTTACGGCATCGACGAAAACCACCTCCCCCAGATTGTACAGAACACCGACATCGTCGGAAGGCTTTCGGCAACAGTCGCCGAACAGATGGGTCTGAAGGAAGGGACACCCGTCATCGCCGGTGCAGGTGATGTTTCGATGGTCGCCATCGGATGTGGCAACACGCAAAAGAACATGACCAGCATTTACTGCGGCACCTCCGGCTCGGTCTGTACAGTCGTCAACCGCGAAATACAGCTTCCCGACGTGATGATGATTTCGATCAAGGGTCCCAATCCGGCGCAGAAATACCTGTACGGAGAACTGGAGACGGCAGGCCGGTGCTTTGCCTGGGCCAGGAACCTGATCGGCAAGCTCGAAAACACCAAGTACAGCTACGAAGAATGCGCGATGATGATTTCGAAGGCGGCTCCAGGAGCCCATGGACTTTTGTTCACTCCGTTCCTGCACGGCTGCAAGACTCCGTTCGAAAACGGGGAAATCCGCGGAACGCTTTCGGGCATCGAACTTGAGACAAGCCGGGGAGAACTCCTCCGTGCGGTTGTCGAAGGCATCTGCTTCCACTTCCGCTGGATGCTCGAATGCCAGGCCAAGAAGTGCAAGATACCCGAAGCCATCCGCTTTGCCGGTGGACTTGCCCGAATCAACGTCATGGGGCAAATCCTCGCCGACATCACGGGCCACACGATAGAAACGGTCAAGCATCCGCAATACGTCGGGGCTCTGGGTGCATCAGCCATCGCTGCCATCGGGCTTGGCAAGCTCCGGTTTGAAGACATCCACAACTATATCGAAATAGCAAACACCTACACACCTAATCCAGAGAACCACGAGATTTACAACAAACTCTACAAGAGATATCTCGCGAAGGTCAAGAGCGACCAGAAGTTCTTTGGTGCAAACGCCACTTAGCAGAGCTTACAAAAAAAGGTGACCCAACGGCCACCTTTTTTAAATTTGTTTTTCGCCCATTAGCGCTTGTTGCGCGGGAGTTCGCTGGCGTGCTTTTCAAGCCACACGGCATCTTCGAGGGCTCGTTCGGCTTCGGTCGCCCAGTCGGAATCCGGGAATTCACGAACAACATCACGATAGCGCGTTACAGCACTGTGGAAGTCACGCATTTCGCGGTAGATGTTACCC
>JAEEGL017345736.1_pt1 | contig 11733 bp, 5 predicted proteins | sample 9134231 | NCBI WGS metagenome assembly JAEEGL01 (sample SAMN16246548, study PRJNA631951) | gut metagenome | biome: gut microbiome; feature: rumen; material: fiber-attached | host: Bos | place: Iran: Karaj | collected 2018-10
ACATCCCAAGGCACTTGGTAAAATGAAACTTAATCCACAATCAACCAATTTGCTGAAATAATGGTCTACACATGGTATACAATTATTGGATTCGTCTTTAGTCGTCACATTGTTATTATTCGTTGTGGGGTTATACCATGGGATGCCAGGACCAATATTTGGGCCATTGGGGCCACTGGGACCAGTCGGACCACTGGGGCCAATCCACGGACTTGTAGGTCCTGTTGAACCGCCAGGTCTGCCAGGACAACTTGTATACGGAACCTTTACCGTATATTCATGCCATTTCCAATCTTTTCCACATACCCATCTATATGAGTCTCTGAAACCCTGAACGCATCCGTCATCAGAAGAACCGGCTCTTCTGCTAACTGACGAATGATGCAAACGAGTCACTTTAATCGGGATGACAATGCTTTGCTGTGGCGCAATGGTCAAACCCTGGTTTTGAGCCAATGGCTCCCATACAAAATCACCAGTTCTTTCCTGGAAGACCACTTCTGCATCTTCAGCATTGATAAGGCCTTTATTGGTCAACTTGGCATTGAAGACCAATGATTCTCCCTCATTAAGGCTCTCACCATCAATCCTACTCGGTACTTCCAATACAACAATAGGTTCTGGCACGTTGGTCTCGAATGTTACGGTTGTAACAATCTCATACTCATCCTCGACCTCAGTCTCTTCCACTCTCCAGTCGACCGTGATGCCTTGCACGCTGAGGTTTATTTCCTTTAGCGTCTCTGTACCTGGGTCGACATAGATGTTGTTGGAATACGAATCATGGTTGTTGGCTGTAACGGATAGGCTGTAATAACCCTCTGTCAGTTCAATAGACAATTTTCCGTCAGGCCCAGTCAGTCCCTGTGCCACCAAAGCCTTGGTGACAGGATTGCGTACGACAACTTGTGCACCCTCAACATGTGGAGCAAGGTCTGTATAATACGTGTACTCGTCCATTACGTCAACCGTCAGCGTACCTTTTTCTTCAGCCACAGGCGTGATGTTGAACTTTACAACTGTTCCTGCACCATTCTCGCAATTGATGGCAAACTGTCCAGTTTGCGGAACGTTGAGTTGCATGTCATCAGTAGGTGTGAATTGCAAGGCTATCGTTGTCGTATCGTTTTGGTTCATTGAGGGTAGTTCATTGCCTGAAAGCGATTTCATCCAAGGTACCAATGCCAACATGACTTTTCCAGTATTACCCTTACCGATGTTGGTCACCTGAATACTGTATTCGCGCGACTTGCCTTTGGTCATGGTCGTGACCAGTTCGTCAACACTTGCTACAAGTTTTGCTCGTGCATTCCTGCAATAGAAATACAGTGTCTGGTCAAGCGTGACTCCCTCAGCTGTAGTAATACGCAGGCTGATTTCATCCCATCCGGTGCCTTCGGTAGCAGCCGTGCCTGTCAATGAATATGCCAGTTGCACAGTTTCCCCACCATTGATGGTGGTCGGGATGTCTACCGTTACGTCACAGTTGTCGGGCTTTGACAAAATCTCCACCTTGACATCTGTCAGGTCAAGAACACCAGGATTGACATAACCAATATTGCCGTTGTAGGTGTCACCCATCGTCACGTCGCAAGTGACATACCCTCCACTGGTGCGTCTCAACCCGTACACGTCAAATGCAGCCATTGCTTCTGTCAGCCCCTCGCCTGGGAAGCAGGCACCTGCAATAAAGTGTCCAGACTGCAAAGAGTAGAGCTGCCATTCTGTAGAGAATACTCCTTGTGCGTCGGTTTTCACGGTTTGGGTTTGTCTTGCACCATCATTAATGATGTAAACTTCCACCTCTGTATTGGCAATGCCGTTTCCATTGAGTTGTCCCGTCAACAAGACTTTGTCTCCTTGGTTGTAGATGGCTTTGTCTGTGCTGATTGTTGCAGTATATGGTGCGGTGGCGAGAACGGAAACCTCTGCGGAGGTGTTGTTGTTGAATGACAGTTCGGCGATTGCGCTGTTCTCATTTACTACAGCATAATAGCTGTGTGAACCCACATTGGATGGCAAGGAAACGGGAATTTTCACCGTCTCTGTCTCACCAACAGCCAACTGCTTTTCGGTGTATGCCAAGGCAACGGCATTGTTTACGCCCTTGAGGTAAACTTTAACGGCAACATCTCTCGGCAACACATCCAGTCCCTGGTTGCCCACTTCGATGGACAATGTCACATAGCCTCCCACAGTTTCCGATTCTTTGTTTGCCGTTATACTGCTGATATAAGCATCCGGTTTCGTCTGGTCGGTCACGTTCAAATAGCATGTTCCGGCACTCATGCCGTCAGCTTCAGCTGTGAACACTATTATTTTCGAGTCGTTTTGTACATCATTGGATGCAACAGTTACTTCCACCGTGGCAGAATTTGCTCCTGCTGGGATTGTTACAGAATGATTGTATGTCAAGATTCCGTCATTATCGGAGGAAAGGTTGACGATTAAGTCTGTAGAAGTCGAGGTGTTGCGTGTGACGGTCAAAGAGACAGTTCCGCCCTCTTTCACGGTACTGGCCGCAGATGCCAGAGACAGCGTAGGTCCGTCATTGTCATACACTTCCAACTGGGTGTTCACGGCACCGGCCGACTCGCCTGATGCACTGCAACTGCACGAAGATACGTAAACGGCGGCTGTAATGATGTAAATGCGGTCACCATCCACGATGGCATTGTCGACGGGGCCAAGATTGAAATGAACCTCTTCCACACCACTCGCCATCTCTATGGTCGAATGGGCATAATAGATGCCACCATTGGAGTTGTCGGACAACTTGACGGTGATTTTTTTGTCTTGGTTAGTCAATCGACGTAATACACCGGATATGGATACAGGACCGGCACTTTCAGACACTTTGTCGGGTGTAATCGAGAGTTGCAACACAGGCATGTCGTTGTCTTGCAATAAGATAAGCACATCACCGGCATTGTGTTTTGGAGCGGAGGCTGTAAACATGTTAGACAAGTCCACGTCTGGAATATCATTCTCTGTTGCTGTCACATCTACGGTGATAGATTCCTCATTGGCGGGAATGGTCACTTGGGATGGGAATGAGAAGCGCTTGTTGCTCTCACTTGTCAGCGTCACCACGATGGGTTGACCCGAAACGCGGCTTGTGGAGACGGTGAGTTGGAATGTCTCGCCTTCATTGACCACACTCTTCGATGCAGCTACGCTTAGGTCGGGATACTCGTTGTCTTCAATAATGATGCGCTGTGTCACAGCGGCATAACCGTTACCTGCGATGGATATGTCGACGATGGAGTCGTTGTCGAGCACCGTGTTGTCGGTCACAGACAGGTATACAGCCGAGCCTGATTGTCCTGCCGGAATGGTTATGGTGGCTGGAATATTGATGCGGCTGTCGGCTGTGGTGGTCACATTGAAAGTCTGTTCCTCTGACCATTTGCCGCTTCTCTTAAGTCGTAAGTAAATGCTGCTCACCTCATTCTCAATGAATCTTGTGGGCGATAACTCGAGCAGGAGAAGCTTGTTTACAGAATAAAGGGCATCACTCTGTCGGGTGTTGTTCTCTTGGGCATCAGAACGTTCCTTTACACCTTCAAATGGTACTATGCGCACTTGCACCTTTACGCGGCCGTCAATGCCTAAGAGGTCGGGGAGGGTGATCTCCGCTTGCCGGTTTACCGTAGACCTGCCGCCCAGCGACTCACGATAGTACTCGGTGGCTATCAGCTTGCTGTCAGTGCCGTCTTCGGATATCAGCGATATCTGTTCGCTCCATCCCTCGCCTGTTTCTATCTGTCCTAAGTTCTCCACTGTCCAGGAAACGATGATGTTTTCACCAGGGTTGAACTCAGTCTTGTCGGCCTGAATGTTCTTCACTGTCAGGTCGGGCAGAGTTGAAACGATAATCTTGCCAACCGACACTCCGGTCAGTACGTTTGCACCTGTTGAGATGCCTAGTACGGCATTCTCCACTGAAAGAGGATATTCTGTGCCGTCGGCTATGCCGGAAGGTATGTGCAGGTTAAGGCTAAACACCGCTCCATTGTTGCCACGTAAGGGTTTGTTGGTGGGTGAGTATAAAAGCACCTTATAGGTGTCGCCACCAATATTCCTGATTGTGGCCTGATGGTCGTCCATTCGGTTGGTGGGGGTAGCGTTGATGTCTGTAGTGATGCCGGCAGGCAGGATAATGTCGAATTCCATTCCCACCACGGCATCCGTATTGTTGATAGCTACAGGTAACTGGGCTGTTTTCCCAGGCTCCACCACAATATCGTCAATGGTCAGTACGTTCGCTCTTTGTGCACTGGCCCCTAAGACGGCTATGCACATGAGCAACATTGCCAGTATGTATCTTGTCGTTTTCATATCCTTATCTGATATTGATTTTCTTTATCATTTCCTTCTCACCGTCAGCACTTACCTTCACAATCCATGTCTGGCCTTGCAGGTCGGTGCGGGGGTGCAGTGTGTAGTGGCCGGCTGTGATGTTATGCATCACACCTTTGTCAATAAGACTGCCGCCCACATTGTACAGACTCCATGCCACGCGGGCATGTCCTTTCTTCGTAAGCAGTACGATACCTTCGGCATTGGCCTTGACATCCATATCTACAGCGAGGAGGTTTAAACCTGTGATATCGTTGTTGAGTAGAGATGGAATCTCCTTAGCACTCAGGTCGGAAAGCATGGCGTACGACACACGCGGTGTGCCTTGTTCGCTGAGCTGCGCTATGGCTGTGGTGCCTTCCGGCAAGACGGCACCGCTCATGGAATAACCGATGACGTGGAAGCCGCCCTCTTTCTGGCGTAACGTGCAGCTCATGCCAGCCGATTGAAGGGATTGGCTGATTTCAGCACTGTTGCTGCCGGTCACAAAGATATCGAATGCTGCCACGGGAACGGTCGTGTTCAGGTACAGTGTTCCATTGTCACAGAAGACGGATGCCTCAGCAGCCTCGTTTACTTCCAGTTTAGGTGAATGGTTGCTCATCTGTGTGGGCAGATCCATCTCAAGAAGGGTATTTACCATGCCGATTACATCTTGCACATTAATGGTCTGGTCGGTCCAGATGTTGGCGGCGGTATAGTTGAATGGATTCCAGAAGGCTTTGAATATATAGTTGATCATAGCCTGCAGGTCGAGCACATTCACATCTCCGCTGAAGTCCACGTCTCCCGTGTCGAATGTCAGTGTCACGGCCACCCAACTGTCGGAATTAGTCCCTGCGCCGGTGGAAAGGTAGAGAGTGTTTCCAGACTCTCCTGTATACTCGTATGTGTTGCCATTATTGGTCAGACTTGCAAGACCGTCGGTCACATTCACTTGCATGGCCCAACTGTCTGTGCCTGCCTCCGAAGGTTGACTGGCCATCAGCAGCAGGTTGATATCGTCTCTGTAAACTTGGGCCCCATGGTCATAGGTGATGATGGTGGGCAACTTGTCCAGGAAGTCTGGACTCATGATGTCGGCAACACTCAACTCTATTGTTCCGGGTATTTTCTGCCCGCCCAAAGTGAGGTTGACTACAGAAGGCGAAATCATCGGCTCCACTTCAGAGAAGCAGTTGTCGTGAGCATACAGTGTTTGCAATTCAGTGAAGGAATTTGCAAATTCTCCAATATTGCCTGTAAGCTGATTGCCCGATATGTCTAAATAATTAAGGTGTGAGGCCAGGGTACCACCTTTGGCAACGTATTCTGCCAATTGTGAGTTCAGGTCACCTCCAAAGTTGTTGCCGGAGAGATACAATTGCTCCAAATCAGTGAGACTGAACAGCTCCATGGGCATTTGACCGGAGAAATTGTCTCCTGCCAGATTAATGGCAGTCACACGTCCTTGCTCCACAGTGATTCCTGGCTGTGATGAAACGCTCTTTATACCCTCGCTAAAGTCCCATGGGCTGGTTCCCGTCTCACCCAGTTTGTTGTTGATGGTCTGCAGGGCGGCCCATACGTCATCCGCAATATAATAGATGGTGAACGAACCCACCAAGACACGGCTCAAGGCAAGGTAGCCCTCACCTTCGGCTATCTCAAGGTAGATGTCATACTCGCCGCCTTCGATGGGCATCACGGTGCTGTTGTAAGCTCCGTCGCGTGAAACATAGGTAAATGTGGGTTCACCGACATAGGATTCTACATGGATTTCTGCACCATGTGCTTCGCCATCGTAGTTGATTTCTGCCTCAGGAAGTATGATGGTGTACTGGTCATCGGTGAGTTCGGCCTTGTTGATGGTGAAAGAGGCAATGAGTGTTCCCGTGTAGTTGCCCTTTCCTGTCACTTTGAGCGAAGCGGTGCCTGGCAGGAAGTTGTTTTCCCAAACCAAGTCGTAGTCTTTTTCTTCTTCCAACTCGTTGAAAGCCTCGTTGGTGAAGCGCCAGTCAGGATACTGGTACTCACGGTTGAACACGAATACATTTTGTTCAAGTGAGATGCCACCCTCCAGCGGTTTCGGCGTGATGTCGAAGAAGTGAGACTTCCGTCCGATGGTGTAGGGGAATACACCCTCCAGGTTGACAGTTGCCCGTCCTACGTTGATGTTGTTATGATAAACGGTTGTCCATTGTCCTTCCTCCAGCTCGCAGGTGAGATTTTCCTGGAATATGGAGTCGCCTGTATACACCTTGCTTTCCTCAATGCCGAAGAGCGAATAGGGCCTCACGTCGATGTATTCGATAGGCTGTAGCATGGTGGTGTTGCCCACGTTGTCGCGGGTCCTGAATTTAATCCTGTGTTTGTTGTAATTATTTACGTCGAACATGACGGTGAGGCTTTCGGTGAATTCGTCACCCGAGTTAAGCATTTCGGTAAGCGGTAACCAATCCTCACTGTCCTCTGCGGCATACTCAATCATGCCTTGCAGTCCGGCAGGGCTCTCATAGGAACCGTTCACGGTAAGTCGGTGGGGGAGCGTCAGGTCATTCCATCCTTCGGGGTCATCGGGTGTCACGGCAAAGGAGGAGTTGGGCTCGAGGTTCACTTCACCCACTCCGATGAGGTAGGAGAATGTGATGGTGCTCCCAGCCGGTATATGGCGGTTTTTCCAGCACCAGCCCATACCACTGTCATAACCGCCGCCTTCTACCATAGAATTGTATCCTGGGTTGTAGTGGCCTACTGTTTCATAGGCTGATCCGTTAGTGTAATAAGTATCAAACCAAAAGTCGTCAACACTGGTCACCCCGGCCAGACCTGAGCCGAATAGAACACAAAGCTGTGCTCCATTGCCGTCCATCATGGTTAGTCCGTAGGTCATGCCGAAGGTGTCAAGACGTCGGAAAATAGGGGCCCAGTCGTTGTTTCCTATTTGCACGTCGGCATGAATACCCATAGAGATGGTCACATCGTAGTCGTTGGTGTTGGTAAGTTGATAGCTCACTCTTGCCAATTCTGCTTGTTCCTCAACTACGGCAGCGAATTCCACTCCGTCAACATTAGAGCCGTATGTACTGTTTACCCATTGTGCTTCGCCGTCGTTCACCTGTAGAGCAGGGTAGTATCCTGCATCGGCGTAGGTGGATGAATAGTAATGGCCTTCGAAAAGCCCAATAAAGTCAATAGACTGGCTGAAGCGTGAGTAGAGATGAGTACTGCCTACTTGATTGTATCCATAGGGTACATCACTGTAGACACCTGCCCTTTTTGCCCCTGCCTTTTTCTTGGGCGGTTGCGCAAGGACGTCGACCACTTGCCCCCAGCAGAGCATGAGGACAAGGAAATGAATGAAAAGCCATATTGGCTTTTCGTTTTGGTGACATTTTTTCATAGGTTAATAGTTTATTTATAAAGAAAATGTTTTGTCACGAAAACGGCCCTTTGTAATAATTAACAAGGTATTAGACCATGTGTATTGGGTCCAGATGGAAGTAAAGATGAGAACTCTCTGTTTCCGAAAATTAGGTTGGCACAAGGATTTTTTTTAGTTTTGTTGATGATGTTTTTGTTCTTTAAAGTGCCTACTGATTATTTTGCAAATTTAATAAAAATATTGAAACTACATTGTTTTGTCGGCAAAAAATGCGAAATTGTTTAAATTTATAACAAAAAAATATTTGTTTGTCGCCAAAGTGTTTTCGTAAATGTTTTTCTTTTTTCTCTCCTTCATGCATAATAACGGATTCGATTCTATGGTTATCTTCACGAACACGAGCACCACGAGGTCGGTAACAAAGTCGGAGAGCAATTGGACAGTACAGCCTGTCATAGCCGCACTTTTGCCCATATCTCTTTCTCTCTTATTTTCGACGCAAAAGTAAAAAAAGAGGAAGAGGGCAAAAAAATCTGTTGAATCTGTACCTCTAATACAAAAACTCGCAAGCACCGAAAGACAGTTCTTGCGAGTTCTCTGTGATCCGCTTGGGGCTCGAACCCAAGACCCCAACATTAAAAGTGTTGTGCTCTACCTGCTGAGCTAGCGGATCATTGCTTTTATTGAAAGCGGTTGCAAAAGTACTGCCTTTTTTTCAATTGACAAAATTTTGAGGGCAGTTTTTTCGTTTAAGTCTAAAAAATCAGTTTTTTTGGTGTTTTTCGGTGACATTTTGAATGAAAAAAGATGGTATTTTATTCTTTGGTGTGTTTTGTTATCCAATTAATTGTATCTTTGCATGCATCGTTCCTCCTGCCTGAGTAATAAGAAGCTTGTTATATAGGCTGTAGAGAACCTTATATCCTGTTGGGATGAGGACAATCGTGCTGACGACATCGTCTTTTAAAAGGAAATGAAACCCATCATAATTGAGAAATAATAGTTTTCACTCTTATCCTTATATATAATAAAGATTATGCGACATAAAACAATAGTACCCCTCCTGTTGGCACTCTTAGTGCTTTTCATTCCGTCGGCATGCAGAAAGAAAGCCACCGGCAATGCGCCTGTTGACGACCCTACTGCACAAAATGGACTGTTTTATCAACCTAAGGCTGAGACAGAGGGGGAGACAGAGGGGAATACCAAATCCGAAGAGGCGATGAGACCGCGCCGCCTCGAGATACCTGCCGTAATCAAAAAACAGCCCGAAATACTACTCATCCGAAAAGGATTTACTGTGTCGTACAACAAAGACTGGCGTATTCCTAATTGGGTGGCATGGCATCTTACTGCCGCACATACTCACGGTGACAACAAACGCTACAACATGATTTTCACCGAAGACACGTCTGTGCCCAGTCCGCGTGCCACAGACAACGACTATTACAACTCGCGCTATGATCGTGGACACATGTGCCCGTCGGGTGACAACCAATGGGATGCAAAAGCGCAGCAAGAGTCATTTTTCTTCACCAATGTATGCCCTCAAAACCACGCCCTCAACCAGGGCGACTGGAATGACCTGGAGATACAGTGCCGCTATTGGGCACGGCGATTTGGTGATATTTATATCGTGTCGGGCCCCGTCTTCTATCATGGGGTACAGAAGACCATCGGTCGCAACAAGGTGGCTGTGCCCGATGCTTTTTTTAAGGTGATATTGGCTGACAACAGGAAGACCAATGCCATCGGATTCGTAATGCCCAATCAAGGCAAACATCGCAACATGAAAGAGTATGTCCGTTCCATTGATGAGATAGAAGAACTCACTGGCATCGATTTCTTCCCCATGCTCGATGACAGTCTGGAAGAGGCTGTGGAAGACCAGAGCAGAAGAGAACTTATCGAGGAGTGGAAAGTGTGGAAAATCAAACACTACGAATTTGACGATGACAAAAAGGGAAATACTAAAAAATAGTTAAACCATTGTGAATATATTGTCCCACTAAGGAAAAAATCGTAATTTTGCATTCTTAAAATTGTTTGGCGTGAAGATAAAACAAGTGCTCGGTGCCCTTGAACAGTTCGCGCCTCTGCCCCTGCAGGAAGACTTCGACAATGCCGGCTTGCAGGTAGGATTAACAGAGGCGGAGGTTTCAGGGGCTTTATTGTGTCTCGACGTGACCGAGGCCATTGTCGACGAGGCCGTCTCCCTTGGATGCAACCTCATTGTGTCGCATCATCCCCTCATCTTTCATCCGCTCAGAAAAATAGCAGGCGCCGATGAGGTGCAGCGCTGTGTGATGACAGCCATTGCAAAGGGTATCACTATCATATCCATGCATACCAATTTGGACAATGCTGTGGGTGGTGTCAATTACAAGATAGCGCAGCGGATGGGCCTTACCGATGTGGAGCTGTTGTCATCGCGCACCGTGGATGGCATCCTCTGTGGAAGTGGAGTGGTGGGCAACCTGCCTCAGCCCATGAAAGCCGACGAATTCGTGGCTATGCTCAAGAAGCAGTTTGGCGTGGAGTGTGTTATGGCCAACACTCTGCTGCAAAGGTCCGTGGCAAGAGTGGCTCTCTGCGGCGGTGCCGGCGATTTCCTCCTGCCTCAGGCCGTGGCTTCCGGTGCCGATGCCTTTGTGACGGGCGAGATGCACTACCATATGTATTTCGGCCACGACCAGCAGATACAGATATGTGTCATCGGCCACTATCAGAGCGAGCAGTACACCACCGAAATCTTCCGAGACATCATTGAGCGCGAATGCCCGGGAGTGACCTGTCACATCGCGCAGACCAATACGAATCCAATCATTTATTTATAATTATAGTATTATGGCAAAGAAAGACATTACAGATTTGTCGGTTGAGGAGAGACTCGTCAACCTTTACCAGCTGCAAACCACCCTTTCAGCTATCGATGAGAAGAGAGCCCTTCGTGGAGAACTGCCTCTTGAGGTAGACGACCTGGAGGACGAGTTGGAGGGACTGTCCACCCGTATCGAGAAAATAAAGGCTGAAATTCAGGACTTCAAAAATGCCATCAGTCTGAAGAACAATGAGATTTTACAGGCTCAGGCCACTGTAGAGCGTTATAAGAGACAGCTCGACGATGTGCGCAACAACCGTGAGTATGATACACTCAACAAGGAAATCGAGTTCCAGTCGCTGGAGATAGAGCTCTGCAACAAGAAAATCCGTGAGGCTGAGACCAAGATCAATGAGAAAGAGCAAGATATGAAAGCCGCTGAACTTCTGGTGGCCGACCGCAAGGAGGCACTTGAGGAGAAAAAGAGTGAGCTTGACGAGATAATGCAGGAGACCAAGGAAGAGGAGGACAAGCTGCGCGACCGTGCCCATGATTTGGAGATGCGTATCGAGCCGCGTCTGCTCAACAGTTTCAAGCGTATCCGCAAGAATGCCCGCAATGGTCTTGGCATCGTTTATGTGCAGCGTGATGCCTGTGGCGGCTGCTTCAACAAAATACCGCCTCAGCGCCAGCTCGATATCAAGATGCACAAAAAAATCATCGTTTGCGAATATTGCGGCCGCATTATGATCGACCCCGAACTTGCTGGTGTGAAAATCGAAAACGATACAGCTGACAAGGCCAAAAAGAAGGCAAAAAGAAACAAGAAGACCAATAAAGAAGAGGATTAAAGCGATGTTCAAGATTGTTTTATAGTCTTTACTCTAATCATAAGCTGGTTTTGAAATTCTTGAACCTCGATCATTTCCCTGAGCTCTTTCAACAAAAAAAGGCTCAGGGATTCTTTTTATATTTGGATAGCAGGAGAGGTTTGTCTGACAAATAATCCTTCTGTGGAAATGCCCAGGGCATTTTTTAGAATCACTTTCCTATAAATTTTGATTCAAGGTAAGCAGTGAAGGCTTCCCTGTACATATCGCCGATGGGCAGGTAGGTGTCGGCATCCATGATGACGCGGTTCTTGTTCACTTCCTGTATTTTTTTCAGGTTGATAATGTAGGAGCGG